>Ga0209181_10000119_pt1 | contig 134610 bp, 94 predicted proteins | sample MAT05_FD_187208 | JGI IMG/M metagenome (GOLD analysis project Ga0209181, IMG submission 187208) | Freshwater microbial communities from Lake Fryxell liftoff mats and glacier meltwater in Antarctica - MAT-05 (SPAdes) (version 2) | ecosystem: Environmental > Aquatic > Freshwater > Ice > Liftoff...
GTTCCTTGAGCTGTTTTGACCAATCGCATTGAAAGCAGTCGATAAAATTATTGAGTTCACGCCGCAAATGAGCCAAACAAATCTGGTGGGCTTTGGCCTTGGTTTTCGGTCGGTGGAGACACCGACTGATAAGTAAATGGTTATTCGAATATTGGTGACTGGCTACATTATCGGTCGGTGTCTTCACCGACCGAAACCGAAGGATGTAATTTATTAAGTTTATTGGCCGGTGGGGATACAGACCTATAAGACTCTAATCGTAATTCATTCACTGTCTTGGTTAACTCCTTTAACTCATAAGCAGATTGCTTTAGGGCAATGTATTCTGATACAGGTATGGTGACAGTTGGTTCGATAGAGCAAAGAAATACTCTTTAATCCTTACTTTAACCTATCCTATTTACTACTTATTAACCGAAACATACAGTTTGACACTTTTATTCAACACTTGAATATTATTGCGTGCTGAGTAGTTACAAACATTCAATTTAAGCTTACAGACTTTATTTTTTGATTAATAAGGTGTCAGTAAAAATATCAACAAACCTTTTAGCATACTTTTTGTTTTAAGAATGTAACTTTGCAACTTAAAAACAAATTAATATGCCATATCCAGAAATGCTTGTAACGCCCATGAGGGCCGAATTAACAAATAACGGTTTTGAAGAATTGAAAGACAGCGAAGCTGTTAATCAGGTTTTTGAAGAAAAAGAAGGCACCATGCTTTTAGTGGTTAATTCTGTGTGCGGATGCGCCGCCGGCTCATGCCGTCCGGGTGTTGTTCACTCATTAAAGGGAGATAAAAAACCTGCTAAATTATATACTGTATTCGCTGGTCAAGATTTAGACGCTGTAGATACTGCTAGAGAAAACATGCTACCTTATCCGCCGTCAAGTCCTGCAATTGCGCTTTTTAAGGACGGTAAATTGGTTCATATGATCGAACGCCATAATATTGAAGGCAGAACTGCTCAGATGATAGCTGATAATTTGTCAGGTGCTTACGAACAATATTGCTAACACACCAATTTTATTCAAAAAAAAAACTTCCAAATTCAATGAATCTGGAAGTTTTTTTTCGACTTGTCCTAAAATTTAATTTAAGGGATTCGCTGTAATTTCGTATTGAATAGTTAAACGAACCGTTGCGGCTTGTGTAACTGGTCCATTGGTAACCAATTGGCCTGAAATATGTAGCACATTCTTCCTGGCATAATCCAATAAATTGACATTCGTATCCGGAGTTATATCAAATTGCATTACTCCATCAGGTATTGCGCTAAATTGCGCAATCGTTACTTGAGCAAGTCCTGGAGCGTCCATGATTAATGTTCCGCTTTCAAGAATATCAAAATTTCCTCCCGCAGGAGCATCTAAAAATGCAGTAATCTTTTTAATTTTTACTGATTTCACCTTTCCTGGATCGGCACCATTGGCCTTAATTACACTGTCTAAATTTATAGTTTGAACCGTGGTATCAAGATTAATTACACCAGCTTGTGTTGTTGGTGCAATTGTGAACGAAACATCTTTGGCGTTTAAACCAAATTTAATATCCAATAAATCATCGTTACAAGCAGTGAACGAAATTGCCATCAGCGCAAATACAAGTACTTTAATCGTTTTCATAATATTTAACTTTTTCTGTTGTCAAATTTAAAACAATAATATCAAAATTCAAGTATTTGACGTTTTACTATTTACCTTGCGTTTTAAAAAGGCACTAAATGTTATGAATAGACGAATACCTAACCTTAAATCTCGAAATTATGCGACCAATTAAAATCATGCTAGCAATTTGTTTCTCAGCCTTATTAACTTCAACTTCCGCTCAAGCAGTTACTTGGCAGTATTTTTATATGAATGGTAATGAATGCCAAATTTTTACAACCACAGGTAATTCAAGAATCATTGTTCCGGCCAATTGTTTTACACTCAATGGAAAACCATATACCGGGCCAGTTTCTATTGCTTTTAAGGAGTTTAAGGATCAAATTGATTTTATTTTAGGGGGACTTACTTTGCGATACGAAATAAACGGTTCGCTTAAAACATTGCAAAGTGGCGGGATGTTCGAAATTAAAATTAAAACAAATACAGAACCACCGCAAGACTTAAAGTTTGCTTCGAATAAGAAAGCGACCGTAAAATTTGCCATAGACCCTAAATTTGATGTAGCCGGTTTAGAACCCTTCTTTTTTGATCCCGCAATTAAACGTTGGGTAAAAACAACACGATACAGCAATTCAAGAGAAAGCAATCAACCTGTTTCGGATAACAATTCAGACCTTTGGCAGGATGACCCTCAAATTGTGAAGTTTGTCGACAGGCCTTCTAAAGACGATTCGGAAGGTGATTTAGTAGATTGCTACACTATTTCAGTAGTAGATAAAAATAATCCATCTTTGTTCAGGGATACCTTGATTTGTCCAGTTAATTATGATGGTTTGGATAAGAAATACTCCAATTATCTAGGTACTCAGGCCTTCAAAACCATGCAAATAGATAATATGGGTTTGTACAATTACGACAAAATTATGAATGACGAAAACAATGTGCCAATGTTTGTAAACCTTACCACTAAAGACGGAAAGCCCTTTGATTTAACCGACCGTTTATATGTTATTTACAAGTTGACTAATTCGGTAATCTATTATTTCAAAAGTGATTTGGCTAATTTTTCTTTAATTCCGCGTCCCGATATAACCATTTTTGTCTATAACTCAGATGGAACCGTTTCGAGAGTACCTGAAAGTTTCTGGAAAAATTTTGACCCAAGATTAAACCGCGGAAAGACAATTAATTTACCTTTCGAAACGCTAAAACTATCAACGTTAAGCAAAGAACAATTTGCAGCCGTAACCGGACTAAAAATTAATTAACTATTGCAACTTAAACATATCACCATGAAAAAGTTATTGATAACCATTTCGTTAATATTTATATATCCAAAATTAAATGCTCAAAGTTCATTGGCTCTTGAAGATCTTAAGCATTATCGTATACAACTCGACAATCGCACCAATCGGCATTTAAAAGAAGTTCCTAAACAATTACTAGATGGCTATTGCAAAGGGATCTTTAAAGCATATTACCCAAAGGCCACTTTTAACGAAGTGAATTTTGGAGATTTTTTATCTCACTTTTTATGGAATGAACCTTTGCTCAATGAATCCGTTTTTTGCGGCGAAGACTATTGTTCGAATCCTTCTTTCACTGAATTTTTCAGCAGGTTTAATTTCTATCTAGATTATTATGAACTCAACACCATAAACACAACCAATTCGGTAATGGTTAGAAAGGTAGAATTTGTTCAATTAGTTTACAGTTTAGAAGTTTATGGAACAACCTATTTGTTTAAAGGACCCTTGTTTAGAATGGATGAAATTGAAAAGAATATTCTTGTTAAAAACTCTGCAAACAATAGCGAGCCACAAAGTATCAAATATGTATTTGAACTCGGAAGATTTTACTCAAAACAAATAATTGATTCGGAATATAAGACTAAAGAAAAGCGCTTAAACAAGCAAGAAGATATGCAGAATCATTGATAACTTGCCATAAAAATTACCTAGCAGTTTTTAGCAATATTGGAATCATAACTGTTTTTCAATTACACTTCTTCCTAATAAAATGAGCAATTCGGTGACCTTTTCATTAATTTTTTGGACTAAATCTCTATTGCTTTTTGATTGAGAAAGCTTTAAGTTTGCAAAGTGAAAATCGCGCTTCAATTAAAGGCCTATCTGCTGCTGTTACTTTTAACAGTAAGCATCTTGCCGTTGCGCATTTTTTGCAATGACGATGATCATCATCATACATCACTAAGTGTTGATGCCCAAAGCAATCATCATGATTGTCCCTTTTGTAGCATCCAATTTTACAACGATTTCGAAAAACCTACTGGCTTTGAATCTTCGCCAAATTCTTCATTTTACCAAAAATATCTCTTTCTTTCTCTTGGTAAAACGATTCATTTCACTGTATGTTCCAAAAACAAAGGACCTCCTACCCTATTTATCTAAAAACGTTTTATTGATTGAAAACCACTTGTGGTTTAATTCGTGAATTTTTAGTTGAATAGTTGAAAAAATTACCCTTAAAATCTCTTATATTTATTTTGCTTTTGATCAATTTAAAAGCATTTGGGCAAAGCTTTGTCCTTCGCGGTTTGTTAAAAGATAGCCTATCGAACGAAAATTTATCATATGCTTCAATATATAATTTAACACTAAAAACAGGTTCTCAAACCAATACTTCAGGCGCTTTTGAAGTTCTAACACAAAGGGGTCCTAATAATATTAGAGTTACTCATATTGGTTGTGATCCGAAATATTTCAAAATCTTTGTTTCCCAAAATATTGATACCACAATCTATATGGCTCATCACCAACACGAATTAGATGATATTTTGGTAATTGCTGAAAAAATCAAGTTGATTGCTTTGGAAAAGGACAAGTTGAACGAAGAAGATATATTAAGTTCGGGAAGCAAACCCATAGCATCAATTCTAGACAAAATGCCTGGGGTAAGTAGTCTTAAAACTGGTTTTACCATTTCCAAACCTGTAATTCAGGGGATGTATGGCAGCCGAGTGGTTGTTTTAAATAACGGAATTAAGCAAGAAGGTCAGCAATGGGGACAAGAACATGGATTAGAAATTGACCCTTACAATACCGCTCAAATTACATTAATAAAAGGGGCCGAAGCATTGCGATATACTGGGGATGCTATTGGAGGAATTCTACTTATGGAACCTGCAACTTTTGGTAATAACGATTCCCAGAAGTTTTCGGTAACCATTGCGGGAACAGATAATGGCCGGCAAGGAAATTTAAGTTCCTCTAGCGAAAAATTATGGCAAACTAAAAAGTTTGGCAAAGTCGGATTCAGAATTCAAGGCACTTTAAAACGAGCAGGAAATTTAAACACCCCAGATTACTACTTGTTAAATACTGGTTTTGCCGAACAAAACGCAAGTTTGACTTTTCAATTAATAAAAACAAAAACGCAATCTTTTGACCTTTTTTCAAGTATTTACAATAACAAACCCGGAATTTTAGAAACCTCGCATATTGGAAACTTAACCGATTTGCAAAAGTTAATTGAAAACGAAACAGAACCTAAAAAAGGAAGTTTTACTTATGCCATTAACCGCCCGTATCAAACGATTCACCACATGTTAAACAAAGCCAGATGGAAATGGCAAGCAAAACCAACCTTGGCTTTGGAGGCTATTTACGGATTTCAAATAAATAAGAGAAACGAGTTCGATAATCATAATTATTTTGGAAAGACAGCCGCCAGCCTAAGTTTTAGTTTGAACACCCATCAACTTGATTTTGTAATTAGCAAAACTCTTCCTAAGGGATGGTTTCTGAAATTTGGTATGAATGGTTTTTTGCAAACTAATAACTATTCAGGACGTTATTTTATACCAAACTACATCAAAAAGGAATTATATCAATTCTCTATCATTCGATATCGAAAAAACCGACATGAACTTGAATTTGGCTACAGACTAGGCGGCTTAACGCTGGATGTTTATCAATGGCAAAACAATGTGATTGAACATGACCTTGCAAATTATCGAGGTATTTCTTGGCATGCAGGATGGTTGTATAAACTAAATCACGATTGGCAAATTTCACTTAATACTGGAAACGTTTGGCGAAATCCAAACATCAGTGAATTATACAGTCAAGGTTTGCATCATGGATCCGCTTCCATTGAATACGGCAATGTGAACCTCAAGAGTGAGCATTCTATAACAGCTAATCTCGTAATTAAGTACAAACACAACAAAACACTATTAGAAACTGAAGTTTTTACCAAATCCATCAAAAACTACATTTTTCTTAATCCAAAATTACCGGCAGAACTAACCATACGCGGGGCTTTCCCTGCATTTAATTACATTCAAACCAACGCGATCTTTGTAGGTACAGACATTTACTTCGAACAAAATATATACAAGCAATTCTATTTCCAAGAAAAAATAAGTCTTCTATACGCAAGAGACCTAACGAATGCGCAATTTATCAATGGAATTACTCCTAATCGTTTCGAACATTCGTTTGCCTATAAATTTGCAAATACCATTTTGGGTAGTGGCAGTTTTAGGGTTTCTTTATTACAAGTAAACGAGCAAAAAAATTATACTTTATTAAGTGATTATTCACCACCTCCCGAGGGCTATATTCTAGTAAATAGTTCCATCAATTTTCGACTAAAAAAACATAAAAACCTGCTTATATTTATTGCTGCAGATAATTTGCTCAATAAGCGCTACCGAAGCTATTTAAATCGTTTTAGATACTACGCTGATGAAACAGGTAGGATGATAAGTTTAGGCATTAATTTAAAATTTTAAAATCAAATATATGAAATCAAACATCAAAAAATCAATCGTATTTACAGGCTGTTTTATTAGCAGCCTTTTTATTATTCAAAGTTGTTCAGACACCACTACGCCTCCAGCTCCCACCAATGAAGAGGAGCTGATTACTACTTTAAAAATTGAACTTACCGACACGTTTTCACATGAAGTTTTTAACTATTTTTTTAGAGATCCTGATGGTGAAGGAGCAATTGCACCTATCCAATGGGATAGCATTATTTTGAACTCGAATAGAGCTTTTACAGCAAAGGTGAAATTTTTAAATGAATCGAATCCCAATGCCGTGGTTAATATAACGGATGAAATTAAAAAGGAGCAAGAAAATCATTTGGTATGTTATGAAATTTCTAACGCCGATTTATTGATAACCAGAACCGACAGTGCTGGTCTTTTTTTACTAGGTCTAAGTTCAAAATGGAAAAGTGGTTTGAAGTCTAAAGGGGACCTAACCGTTAGATTAAAACATCAGCCTGGCATAAAAGATGGCACTTGCAATCCCGGATCTACCGATGTAGAAGTTAAATTTCCGTTAATAATTCGTTAATTGAAACCGTAATTTAGAACATAATTCGATGATTTTTATCATTTGAGTTAATAAACTTGCTTCTATTTTGTCGAAAAATTTAACCGAATTGAAATATACTACAATCGCTTTTCGTGAAATATAACTCCATGCAAATCAATGCTTTAAAATTTCTTTAGGCTATAGTATTTGTATTCAAAGAGATTGCTGCTGTCCTGATTAAAATACAATTTAAATTTAATTATTCGGAATTTCGATTAATGTATAAAAAATTTTTTACAAGCTATTAGTTTTATAATTATATTTTTATTACTAAGTTCGTAGATTAAAATACAGGTTATAACCATTAATACTTTGCTATGAAAAAATTTCTACATAAATTACTTTTTTGTTTTTCTCTTCTATTACTTCTTATTGCATCATCCTTGAGCCTAAAGGCTCAGAGGTCGGATACCACGTTGTTTGACTACGATGTATATACCTTTTGTAATGCATGCAACGATAATATAATATTTAATGTAGCGGGCACCAAAGATAGTTTCATCGATAATACGCCTTCTAAAGAGTACTTGAATTCATTTAAGGTTAAGTTTAAAATGTTTACTTGTTATACCAATACACCCTTAACGTTACTGCTAAATGGTAACGCCGTGGGAACTATTAATTCTAATTATTTATGCTCCTGCAATGCTTGTGATTCGTTAACTTTTGACGTGTCGGCTGCAAATATTGCGGCATATTACAAATACGGCCAAAAAAATATCATTCAATTAACATCCATTGTTAGTGGTGGCTTATACATTGATCGTTGCATTGTTTTCAAATCCTCTGTCAGACGATTTGATTATGATGCTGGTGTTACTTCAGTCGATACCCCGTCGGCTAGAAGTTGTGCAGGAACTAAGAACATTGTTGTCAAAATCAAAAATTATGGTGCAAAAGCATTTACAGGTGTTGATGTAGAATGGAAATGGAATGGAGTTTCTCAAACTAAAGCGACGTTTTCGGGTTCATTAGATACACTTAACGGAACCGGAAGCAATACTGCGCAAGTAAAATTAGGTTCAAAATCGTTTAGTTTGGGCAAAGCCGACACCCTTTTAGCATGGACAAAAAGCCCAGGAAGCGTAACGGATTCATTGAATATTAACGATACCATTCGCTATATTTTTTACACCGGATACAAAGATACCATAACAGTTGGAGGAACATCGCCAACATTTAGTACTATTCAAGCTGCTGTTAATTCTTTAGTTAGTATTGGCGTTTGCGGCCCAACTTTTGTAAAAATTAGACCAGGTACATACAACGAGCAAGTGAGTATTGGCAGCATTCCTGGCGCAAGTGCAAGCAATCCGGTTACGTTCCTATCCTCATCGAACGATAGTAGTAAGGTGTTAATTAATTTTTCATCTAATAATACCAATAATTTCACCTTAAAGTTAGACAACTCTTCGTATGTGAGTTTTAGAAAACTTACCCTAGAAGCTCTAAACACATCCTTTGGCATTGTTGTTTCTATGACAAGTAATATTGATAATATAGCCTTTTTCAATTGCCATATTAGAGGTATCACCACAACAAACACGGGGTCTAACCTTTATGCAATGCATAGAAACTTTCTTACCAGCACTTCAAAGACTCAGAATATCAGCTTAACTCAAACTAGGGTTAGTGGTGGTTCAGTCGGTTTTTATTTAAACAATTCTTCTTCTAATTTTTTAAATGGATTTTATGTAACTAAGTGCCTTTTTGAAAACAACTTTTATCAAAATATTTACTGTCAGTACGCTCAAAATATTGGCATATCAAACAATATCTTTGAGCGCAATAGTTCAAGCAATGCTAACGGAAATGGTATATACTTTACAAATTGTAAAGATAGTTTAACCATTGTAGGAAATAAAATTTTTCAGAATAATGGCAGTCAAGGTTCTATTTATTTAAATAGTTGCAGAGGGACCAATTCAAAAAGATTGCTAGTTGCCAATAATTTTTTGTCGAGCAAAGCAAGTACTTCAAATGGCTATTACACTTTAGCTATTTATTACTGTAATTATTTGGATCTAGTAAATAACAATATTTATCAATCAACCACAAATACTTCAGCGTATGCGATGTATTTTTATGAAGGCAACAACAACCGACTGCTGTATAATAATATTATAAATGCAAATAAAGGAACTGCGTTTTATGTTTACTCTGCCGGTAATGCAAGTTTTACTAAATCAGACAGAAATAATTTTTATAATTTTGGCAATTCGCTAGGAACTTGGCACAATGCAACCATTAGTAGTATTGCAAATTTGAACGCAATCGGTTTCGATACTAACTCTGTTTCGGTTAATCCATCTTATACCAATGCAAACAACAACGACCTCCACGTATATCAAGCAGATTTAGATGGAAGAGCTAAACCCTTTGCCGGTGTTGGAATAGATATTGATGGTCAAGTGAGAAGTTCTTCAACGCCGGATATAGGTGCTGACGAATTTAAATTGGCGGCTCTGGATGCTGGTATTTCAGAAGTATTAAAGCCACTAACAGGATTACAATGCGTAAAAGTTGCCTTTAAAAATTATGGAAATACCACTTTAACATCTGCTAAAATCGATTGGTCTATCAATGGAGTTAGCAAGTCACAGATCAGCTGGACAGGCTCGATTGCCAAAGGAGATACAGACATAGTATGTTTGGGAAATATCACATTTAAAGATACCCTTTACACAGTTAAGGCATGGTCGTCCGCACCAAATGGTGGAACCGATTCGATTAAGCTAAACGATACCTTAAAAGTACAATTCTATCCCGCCATGAGGGGTATTTACACCATTGGCGGCACAACTCCGGATTTCAGCACATTTGCCTCAGCAGTAGCTGCTATAAAACGCAGAGATATTCTTGATTCTGTCTATTTTAAAGTAAGAAATGGTACTTATACAGAACAATTTGAAATTAATAATATTGCTGGCGCACTTCGTAAAAATGCAATTACGTTTGAATCTGAAAGTAAAGATAGTTCTAAAGTAATTCTTCAAATGACAGCAGCTGGAAGTTCTGCAAATTATGTAGTTTGGCTCAATGGCGCCACCGGTGTAAATCTATTGCGAATGACTTTAAGAAATACGAGTGCCTCCTATCGTCGTGTTATTCAAGTTACAAATTTTTCGAAAAGCCTTCGTTTTGAAAATAATTATTTTCTTAATAATGATTCCATATCCTCATCCTCCCTTGGTTATTTGATGAACTTTGGAAGTAATGGTGGGCGAGAAATAACAATTGCCAATAACACCTTTGATAAGGGATCTTATGGTTTGTATTTTTTCGGAAATTCAAGCATTCTAGATAAAAATATTAACATTTTAGGAAACAATTTTAAAAATCAAGCCTACACTGCTGTTTATCTATCATACTTATCAAATTATAACTTTTCAGGTAATACAATAAGCAGTTTCAGAAACACTTTTTACCAAGGGCTTTACAATTCTTCTTCACAGGGCGCTTCTACTGTAAGCAACAATAAAATTAATATAAGAAGTAATAATGCACAATTTGGAATGATTTTAAGCAATTTCTATTCATCAACCGATACATTTCAAATATTTAATAACTTTGTGAGCATTGCCGGAGCTCGAGCTGGTTACGGAATATATTCTACTTATCTTCAACCCGCTAACATTCAATACAACAATGTGCTAAACGAGTGCACAGATTCTAATTCAAGTTCAGCCGCATTATATATGTATGCAGGAGATTATCTTATCAATAATAATAACTTGGTTCATACCAAAAATGGTTATTCTTTTTATAATGATTACAATTATTCTCTTCAATCCGATTTTAATAATTTCTTAAGCAATGGTACTCGTTTTATTTACTATAGTGGAACTAATTATAACAATCTGCCAGATTTCGCTAGTTCAGAACTATTAGATACCAATTCAATAAGCACTGACCCTTTATTTACCTCATTTTCAGATTTGCATACAGCTTCTGTCTTATTAAATACCAAGGCCAAACCAATTGCCAAAATTACCAAAGATATTGATGGTCAAAACAGAAGTAGCACAACCCCAGATATTGGAGCTGATGAGTTTACGCCCTTAGCCTTAGATGCTGGTGTTACCAAATTATTAAATCCGGGAAGTATATTACTTGCTTCTACAATCAACGTTAAAGTGGTTGTGCATAACCTTGGCCTCGACACCATTAAAAGTTTAACGGTTCAGGCAAAAGTTAATAAAGATACCTTAACTCGTAAAATTTTTACCAGAAATATTGCATCGGGCGATACTATTCACGTTAGTTTAGGAAATTATCAATTTAAGGCCGATACCATTTATTCTATTTCAGCATGGTCAAGTTTGCCTAATGGCAATGCTGATCAAAAGAAAACCAACGATACACTTAAAGTATTTAATAAACGAACTGCCTTAACAGGTGTTTATACTATTGGTGGCACCTCTCCTAACTTTCCTACCTTCAAGGCCGCAATTAATGCTTTAACAACTGCGGGTATGCTCGATAGTGTTCGATTTAGGGTTAGATCAGGAACCTATACAGAGCAATTGTCTATAACTCCCATTTTAGGTTCTGGCAATCGAAATTCGGTAATTTTTGAATCAGAAAATCAAGACACAACAAGTGTTACTCTTCAATACAATTCAACTTTTGTTGATACTAATTATGTCGTTCAATTGAATGGGGCTGACGGTATTACTTTCCGATATTTAAAAATCAAAGCACTTTCTACGACAAATTATTGTCGAATTTTTGATATTAAAAACCGCTCCGAAAAAATATCAATTTACAAAAACATACTAGAAGCAACGAACACTAGTTATGGTGATATTCGAAACGCTTTAATCTATTTTTATAATTCGGCTAACCATGGATTATTTGTAAAAGATAATAATATAAAAAATGGCGACTATGCCCTGTACGGTTATGGATATAATTCATCACCGCCATACGATAAAATGACTGGGGTTGAAATAACCGGAAATAGAATTTTAAATCCATTTTACTATGGTATCTATCTTTATGATTTTGATTCAATCATTGTAAAGAATAACTATGTGTTCATGAATAAATATTCATATTCTTACTTACTTTTATTTGAGTCGATTCAAAAATTTAATATCAGTAACAATACAATTATCGGCCCTCAGGCTTATATTGGATTAAATGTTTATAATTCTGGTAACGGTGCTAACACTGAAAGAAACTTAATTTCTAATAATATGATGTATTTAAAAAATACATCAACCGATAACTACGGTTTTCATTTTTACTATTTGTATCAAACGGATGTTTTACACAATAGCCTTAAAATTGAAAATACATCTAGTTCCAATTCCTATGCTGCTTATTTCTATTATGGTGGCAATAACAGCTTATATAATAATATTTTTACAAATTTCAATACTGGCTATAGCATTTATTTAAACAATGCTTCTACGTTTGATTCGAGTGATAATAATAACTTTTACTCCAAAGGCACTATTTTAGGTTATTACAACGGTACCAATGCGAATGATTTGGCTGCATGGCAATCGTTAAATGGAATGGATGCGAACAGTTTAAGCCTTGATCCTTTATTCAAAGGCACATCTAATTTACATGTCAAAGAAGTAAATTTGAATGGTGCTGCCAGATATTTCCCAAGAACCGCATTCGATTATGATAACGAATCGCGTGACACGTTAACGCCGGATATTGGAGCCGACGAGTTTCAATTACCTTATAACGATGCAGGTATTTCAAAAATTTTAACGCCTAGTCAACCCTTTCTTTCAGATACCCAATTTGTTAAAGTCATTCTTAAAAATTATGGTGGAAATCCACTTTATTTAGTTGATATTGGATGGAAGTTTAACGGAGTATCTCAAACGCCTTTTACGTGGTCTGATACGCTCTATTCCGGAGATACTGCACATGTTAAAATTGCTAAAAAATTCTTTAATCAAGATAGTGCCTATAGTTTAAAAGTATGGACCTCGCAGCCTAATGGCACTGGTGACAGTGTGTCGAACAATGATACCATGCAGGTAAAAAACCAATATCCTGCTTTATCGGGGATATATACTATCGGGGGTGGATCGCCTGACTTTGCAAGTTTCACAGATGCGGTTAAAGCTATGAAACGTGGAGGCATTGTTGACTCTGTTAGGTTCGATGTTAGAAATGGAACCTATTATGAGCAAATTATCATACCTTATATTATTGGTGCCAATAAAGAAAATTCTATTATCTTCCAGAGCGAACAGGTCGATAGTAGTAAAGTAATTTTAATTGGAGCCACAAGTTCTACTGCAAATTATGTTGTAAGATTAGACAGTAATACTGGTACCACCTTTCGTTATATGAGTCTTAGACCTTCTCAAACCAATTATTACAACCGTGTTTTTGAAATATTGGCTCCTAGTAAAAAAATAAATATCCATCATTGTAATTTAAAAGGAAAAACGACGAGTAATGGAGTGGAGGAAGCAATTATCTATATCTATTTTAAAAATTCAAGTTTACCAGGTGTAGATAATATCAATATCTACAATAACCATTTTGAAAAGGGCGCTTATGGAATTTATGCTTACGGTTATAATAACTTAGCTTATGGAAGAAATATCAATATTTACAAAAACACAATTGAAGACCCTTACTACCAAGCTATCCAATTGGCTTATATTAACAACGCAGTAATAAACAACAACGTAATTTTTAACAATTCAAGCCAATACACATATAGTTATGGCGTGTTGTTGCAATATTGTAATGAAGGCTTTGAAATAACAAATAATCAAATTTACAATCAGGAATATATTGGTCTGTATCTTTATCAGTGCAATGCAAGCATTCAAGACACTGCTCTTGTTGCGAATAATTTTATACACATTAAATCAAACAATCAGGTGTATGGAGTTTATGTCTATTATGGATATTACTTAAATTTTTTTAATAATAATATTAATATTTCTGGGTCAAACTCTTCCTCCAATGCCGCTTATTTTTATCAGACAAGTCTGAATTTCTTATACAATAATAATTTTGCTAACACTGGTGGTGGCTATGCTATGTATTTATCTGGTTCGTTTGCCAAAAGTAATTATAACAATTTCTATACCTCTGGAACAAACCTTGCTTTTAGAAGCTCCAATTTAAGTAATTTGAGCGCTTGGAAATCGAATACCGGCTATGATGCCAACTCACTTTCTGTTGATCCAAATTATGTAAGTTCTACCGATTTACATGTTCGTGCCACTGATTTAAACGGAGCTGGTAGAAATATTAATTATCTAATTAAATTTGATATTGATGGCGAAAAAAGAGATTCATTAAAACCAGATATTGGGGCAGATGAGTTTCCAATTCCTTCTGCCAACGATGCCGGCATTTCGGCTTATGTTGGACCAGTTTCACCATTTGCTGCCGGCAACCATAATGTTAAAGTTCGTATCAAAAATTTTGGTTCAGATACATTGCGGTCTGCCACCATCAACTGGCGCGTAAATGGAACTACACAAGCAAGCAAAAGTTGGACCGGCAAGCTAAAAACCGGAGCCTCTGATACCATTACTGTTGGGACTTTTAATTTCGCATCTGGCAAAAAACACGATTTAAAATTCTGGACCATTAATCCTAATAGTGTTGCCGACACAACCAATTATAATGATACCTTTCTTAAAAAGGATATTTATGCCGCATTGAAAGGTGTTTACACCGTTGAAGGAACATTGCCAGATTACAACACGTTAACGGATGCATTTAAGGCACTTCAAATTGGCGGAAATATTGATACTGTTTGGTTCAAAATGAGGTCTGGAACTTATTACTATGATATAACTATAAGCGATTATCCTGGAGCAACCAAAAAGAGACCGGTTTATATTGAAGCCCAATCTGGAGATAGTTCTGATGTATTATTAAAGAATTCTAATTCAAGCGGTCAAATTATTTATATTAAGGGTGCCGATCACTTACAGTTCAGAAAATTATCTTTTGAGCCAACCTATAATTATGCTATAAGATTAGACAATAATGCTAAAGGCTTAACTTTCTCGAACTGTCTTTTCAAATTAAATTCCTCTTACTATTATTATGGCTATGGGATTTATTCTGGCTCTGATGTTGACGACAGTTTAACGGTTCAGAATAACACTTTTAATGGCGGGTATTATGGCGTTTATCTATACGGCATTAATGGTTCGGTGTATGAGAAAAATGTGTTGATTACTAAAAACATTTTTAATAATCAATATTCAAGCGCAGTTTATTTGCAATATTCTGATGCTCCAAAAATCACATCCAATATTATTAATAACAGCACCACAGGAGCAATAGGTGTCAATGTTTATAATACAATCAATAATCTAGATATCTCCTATAACAGATTTGCACTTAGCTCTGCATCTGCTTATGGTCTAAGGGTATATAACTGTATAGGAAACAGCGGAAAAAAAGGAAATATCTTTAATAATTTTATTTCAATAAATGGCGGCAGCAACAACCGTGATGCAATCAATTTCTACAATTCGGATTATATAAATATTTTCCATAATAGTGTTAATGTTTATGGAACAAATACAACATCGGCAGCTTTAAGAATTACTTATGGCAACAACTATGATGTAAGAAACAATGTACTCTCAAACCTTGGTGGTGGTTATGCGCTTGATTATGGTAACAGTGCCGGTATTGCTCAATCAAATTACAACGATTTATACACAACAGGCACTAATTTAGGTGTATATAGTGGAGTTGCCTACTCAAATTTAGCAGCTTGGAAAAGTGCAACCAGCCGGGATGCTAATTCACTATCACTTGATCCAAGTTATAATTCAAACACCGATTTGCACACAAATCTTTCTAACCTCGATAGTGCTTGTAATCCTATTTCAACTGTTACGGATGATATAGACCGAGAAACTAGAAACACAAGCAAAGCAGATATAGGAGCTGATGAGTTTCAAAGTTTACCAGAAAATTTAGGTATTTCCGTAGTAATTGCACCGGTAACCAGCTGTGGCTTAGATTCAAGTATCGTTAAACTAACCATATTCAACTTTGGTAACAAACCTCAAATTAATTTTCCAATTCGATTCAAAATTGATGCAGGCTCAGTTACCAGTGTTACTATAACCGATAGCATCAAACCAGGCAAGGCCATGGATTATCAATTTGCCAAGCGAATTCCTTTGTCGATAAATAAAACTTATAAAATTACAGCATGGACAGATTTGAACAATGAAAAATACAGGCAAAACGATACTTTAAAACTTATTTTTACAAACTACAGTACACCAGATACCATAAAAAGTATGGTTCCGACAGATGCAACTACCAATTTAGATTTTCCTGTAAGTCTATCTTGGGTACCTGCCAATGGTGCAACCCGTTATGATATTTATTTCTGGAAATTTACTGATACCAAGCCTTCTTCTCCTAACATATCCAACACAACTCAAATAAGCTATCAAATTAACGGTGGTTTAGAATATGGGGTAAAATACAACTGGCAGATTATTTCAAAAAATCCTGTATGTTCAACACCGGGATTGATTAAAACATTTACCATGCGTTTTCTGCCTGATTTAATTGTAGAGCAAGTAACTGGGCCAAAATCAGCTTTCTCATCTACTAATATTTCAGTTTCTTGGAAGATAAAGAATAATGCTAGTGGAACTGCTTCCGGCTCTTGGTGGGATTATATCTATCTTTCTGCCGATGCTGTTTATGACGTTACCGATATTTACTTAGGAGGAAAACAAAACCCTTCTGGATTAAATGCATCTCAATCTTATAATCAATCTCATACAGTTACCCTTCCAAATGGTATTTCTGGTAATTATTATTTATTTGTTTTTACTGACAAATTCAATAACATAAATGAAGTTGATAATAACAATAACTCGAATCGTGATACAGGAAGAATGTTTGTAACCTTAACACCTCCACCCGATTTGGTTGTAACTAGTGTTACTCGACCTGCCACTGCTTTTTCGGGATCTCCGGCCAATTTAACATTTACCGTTAAAAATAAAGGTACAGGCGCAACACGTTCTGGCAACTGGTACGATCAAGTTTTCTTATCAACGGAAAAAGTATTGAACAGCAGTTCAACATTATTAAAGACAGTTTACAGATCTAGTAATTTAAGTGTAGATAGCACTTATACAATAAGTACCTCTGTAACAATACCAAATTATATCTCGGGTAAGTATTTCTTTGTGGTTGGAACAGACCGAGGCAATCAGGAATATGAACACGCTTCTGAAGGTAATAATACAGCAGGAAGTGATACAATTAAAGTAATATTAACGCCTCCACCAGATTTAATTGTTGAAGATGTTATGGCAAATGATACGGTTAGCAATAGCGAAGATTTAAGAATAAACTACAATGTTTTAAACGATGGCGGTACAACAACCGGCGGAGGTTTCTATGATCTATTGTTTATTTGTCCAACCACAACCTTTAGTTCTACTCTTTCGCAATACATTGGTACTGTATATCGAGGAGCACTAGCTTCCCACGACACCGCAAAAGTTTCTCGCGATTTTAAAATGCCGAAGGGAATTAATGGAACTTACTATTTATTTGTACTTACCGACTACTACAACAACATCAATGAAACTACCAAAGAAAATAACAATACTTCCAGTGCTTTTAAGCTAATTTTTAGAAGTCCTGAGTTAATTGTTCAAAGGGTTAGTGTAAAATCAACCGATACAACAGGAAGCACTACACCAATTTCTTGGGCCGTGAAAAATCAAGGTAAAGGCACAGATTTTCAAGGCTTAAGAAATGATAGTATCTTTATTTCAAAATCAGCCACTTGGAAGCGCTCAAATTCGACTGCCATTGGCCGATTAAGGTATAATTTCACTATTTTACCTAACGACACCTTGTCAAGATCAACGATTGTTACCATCCCTGATGGATTTGATGGAAATCGCTATTTTTATGTTGTAACGGATGCTTCATCTGAAATTTATGAGAATGGAAAAGATACAAACAATTACAAACGTAGTAATTTAATGAACGTAATACTGTCTCCTTATCCCGATTTGAATCCAAGTATTACTTCATATCCTGATTCGGCTGAAGCTGGTGAATTGATTCATATAGGATATTCTGTTAAAAATACTGGAACCAAATTCGCCATTCCAGATTGGAGAGACCGCTTTTACTTCTCAAAGGATTCAGTATTCGACTTAACCAAAGTTTACTTGTTAAGCACTGTCGTAAAATCATCTACATTGCAGGTAGATTCTAGTTATCAAGCTTCAGTTTATATGAATTTGCCCGCTTCAGTGGCTCGTGGCAATTACTATTACTTTGTTTATGTGGATGCTACCAAAACAGTTTATGAGCATTTTAATGACTCTAACAATATTATACGAAGCAAAAAAATCTTTATTGATGGATATCCACCAGTTGACTTACGTGTAAATTGTCCAAAAATAAACGATTCGATGATGTCGGGTAATTCATATAGCCTTAATTATTCGGTTACAAATATTGGCGATGCCAAAACAGCGATTGGTGCTTGGAATGACGGGGTTTTCCTTTCAGCCGACTCAATACTTACGCCTTCAGATTTACAAGTTGCTACCATATTTATAAATAAAGAATTACTCATGGATAGCACTTATATTATCAATAAATCCATTAGTATTCCGAACGGGCTGAGTGGTAATTTCTATTTATTTGTTAGAGCTGATCAAAATCGCTTGATTACAGATGTTGACACTAATAATAACAAAAAGGCGGTTTGCAAAAGTACAGGCGGTGCAAAATTATTATACATTGGTTTAACGCCTCCTCCTGATTTACAAATAACGTCTTGGAATGTACCTAATACTGCAACATCAGGTCAACCGATTTTAATTAAGTGGAAAGTGGAAAATAAAGGTTCAGGTTCAACGCAGTCAAATGCTTGGAAAGATCAGTTTTATCTATCTACAGATTACGTTATTGATAATGCAGATGTTTTAATAAGTGAAAAAAACCATACTGGTAAACTTGGTATTAATGGAACCTATACCGATTCTGTTACAGCTTACATTCCAATAAATAAAGTTGGAAATTTCATTGTGATTTTAAAAACTGATGGTGCCAATGTTGAATACGAACACAACAATGAAGGTAACAATACGGTTTCGTCAATTACAACTGCCTCAAAAGCACCCCCTGCAGATTTAATTGTCTCTTCAGTAACCTCTCCCGACAGTGTTTTAAGTGGTCGTTCGATCACCATTAGTTGGAAAGTTAAAAACCAAGGCAGCAATCCTGCTACCGGAAATATGCGTGATAATATTTATCTTTCAACAGATAGTATTCAGGATGGTAATGATGTTTTATTATCCTCACAAACTTATTACTTATCGCTTGCACCAAGCGCTGAAGTTTCAAAAGGTAATGTGGTAACTGTAAGTGGAGTTTCCCTTGGCGATTATCATGTATTGGTGAGAACTGATGTTTTGAATAATATTAATGAAAGTAATGACACCAACAACACTACGGCTGCTTTAAATCATCTTAATGTTAATATTCCAATTTTACCAATTGCGGTTAAAACCCCTGATACCCTCTCGAATAACGAGCTTATTTATCACCGCATCATTGTTCCAAGCAATTTAGCAGGAGAATCATTGTTGATTACATTGAAAGGCGATTCGGTAAACGGTGACAATCAAATTTTTGTAAGATATGCAGATGTTGCAAGTGGTTCAACTTTCGATTTTAAATATCGTGAGCCTTTTGCAGGAAATCAGGAAATTATTATTCCTGAATTGTTTGAAGGCACTTATTATTTACTAACTACCGGAAAAACAAAAGCTGGCATTAAGCAAAATATTACATTGTTAGCTAGAATAATGCCATTTGAAATTAGAAAAGTAACACCAGGTGTTGGCGGAAATACAGGGGAAGTTACTATGCTCATTGAAGGATCTAAATTTGATAGTACAGTTATTTTCTATATAGCTGATTCTGCCTTTACTGGTTTGCCGGGAACACCTATTGACACAGGTGATTTATCATATTCGCAACATTCATTGCTTTCTCCAACAAGGGTGGTTTCTTTAGATCCTACTCAGGTTTATGTTACTTTTAATTTATTAAATTATGATACCGGATTTTACGATGTAGTTGGCCTTAGAGGCATTGAAGTTACAAGTTTAGTTGACGGATTTCAGGTTGTACCAGGTGATATTGGCGATTTGAATGTGGCCGTATTTAGACCAGGAAATACACGATCCGGAAATGAAATAGTGCTAAAAGTTATTTTCACCAATACGGGTAATATTGATTTGATAGGTCAACGAGTTATAGTTAGCAGCACTTCCGGTGCACCGATTGCATTTACCCTTAGCGATTTGTCTAAAAATGCAACCAGTCTTGAAGTATTAGTTCAGGAAAATGCAGGACCGGCCGGTCGATTGCGACCCGGGGCCAGTGGCTCTATCGATATTTATGCTAAAGCAACAGGGGCACTTGGATTCACCATTATTAAGTAGAAAGCTATGAAACAGACATTTAAACAATTAGCAACAATCGCCCTTGTATTTTTAGGGTTAAATATTTCAAATCTGAACGCACAATCGAACGAAGTTCAGACTATAGAGAAAGATTATAACAACTCAGGACAATTATACTTTATTGTACCTGATCCATCTTGGCACAAAACTCCACTGATAGACTTACCAAAAATATTAGGTAAGGCCTATGGTATTTCCAGTCAGTTTAGCTTTAAAGTAACAGAAGTTGAAACCGAAGATAAGTTTGTGTTTACACGTGCAGACCAGATGATTGGCAATTACCCGGTTGTTGGAGGAGATATGATATTTAAACGGGACAAATCTGGGAGTTTACTAAATATTATTGGAATTTTGAGAGAACCCGAATCAATTTCTGTTCCTGTTAAAACAAAAGCCGAAGCTTTAGCGATTGCGGAAGATTATTTGAACATTAAAAAAAGTGATTATTTCATGGCTCATGCTGGTGATTCATTGGCCTCAAAACCTTTAATCGAATTAAAATATACGACATTAGGTGGTATATTAACCAACAAAGTTGCTCTATGTTATGAAATCATTATTCATACTCAAAAACCTATTGCTAAATGGTTTGTCTATGTGAACGCAACAACCGGTCTTGTTGAATACAAATACCAAGCTTTACATCAGGCGGATGGAAAAGGAAATTCGCTTTATTCAGGTAATAATAAAAGTATTAATACAAAACTAGTTGGCAATAAGTATTTTATGATTGATACCGCTCGAAATATAGAAACCGCAACGTGGTATAATACGGACGTTTTAGCCAATCGAACAATCATTTCTGACAAAACGAATACTTTTGATACGACTGAACAGCTACCCGGTGTAGATGTACATTGGGGCATGGGTTTGGTTTATGACTATTTTTTAAAGGAACACAAAAGAAAATCGTTTGACGGAAATGGAGCCCTAATTAAAAACCATGTGAGATTTTATATGGTTAATGGACCAAATGCTTTTTTCTCAGACGACCCCGCTTGGTTAGGAATGTTTTATTCTGCAGGTAATAATACGAGATGGGCAGATCTTGTATCTTTAGATATTGTTGGCCATGAATTAACACATGCCGTTGTTTCCCGATCTGCTAAATTAATTTATCAAGGAGAATCAGGAGCTCTTAATGAATCCTTTGCCGATATTTTCGGTCATAATATTGAAATGTTAGGAAAAGGAGCAAATTGGCTCATGGGCGAAGAATGTTTTACACCGAATTCTGCAGGCGACAATCTTAGAGACATGAGCAATCCAAATAATTCAGGGGATGCTACAGGTACAGGCAAATGTCCGGATACTTACAAAGGTACCTATTGGAAAAATACTTCCGCGGCCTTCGATGATGGCGGTGTGCATTTTAATTCTGGGGTTCAAAATTTTTGGTACTACCTACTTACGGATGGAGGTAGCGGCACAAATGATGCACCTTTGAGTGATGCATTTAAGGTAACAGGCATTGGACAACAATCTAGCGAGCAAATTGCGTATCGTAATTTAACCAGATATCTTGGTTCAAGTTCTGATTACAAAGCCGCTCGAAAAGGATCTTTATTGGCTGCAGAAGACCTTTTTGGAAAACAATCTAATGAATATCAGCAGGTATGTAATGCATGGTTTGCTGTAGGAGTAGGAGAAAAATGCTGCAGTGGTGACGATAGTTTAATGTTTACTTTTAAAGTTAAAGACACTAAATGTCATGATTCTAAAGATGGTGAAATAGAACTTACCGTTAAAAATAAAAAAGGAGCCGGTATTACAAAATGTGAATACTATTGGTACAAGACTGATACGAATAATGCAGTTTTGGCAAGAACAAAAGACATTATAAACCGGGATTCAGGCAAATATGTTGTCATTGTAATTGATACCGTTAATCATTGCGAGTCTTTTGATAAAACCGAAATCAAATCACCTGAAAAAGTGAAGTTGGTTGTTACCGGAGGAGGCTCATACTCAGCACCTTGTAATAGAAGTTTTACTGTAGTACTTACTGCTTCTGGGAGTGGAGGAACTGGACAATACACTTATAATTGGGCAAATGGGATAAAAGAAGTGGTTTGTTCAGGTCCTAATGGATTTTCGATACGATTCCCGGCACAGGTAAAAGATGAAAATAATTGTAAAGCAGAAGCCTCTGCCATTGTAACCTATGTTCCTATTATTTGTTCGTATGACCCTAATGATATAATTGGGCCACCAAGTTACAGCGATGCAAAATGGGTTTCTGTAAAGGCTACCCTTCCTTATAAAATTCGATATGAAAATGATCCAAAATTTGCAACAGGTCCTGCACAAATGGTTACAATTAATCATAAACTTGATACCAATACTTCCATTACATCTTTTAGGTTAGGAGATTTTGGATTTTATAAATATAATTTTACGATTCCTAATAACTCAACAACTTATAGCAAACGACTTGATTTAATTGATTCTTTTGGCATTTATTTAGATGTTACAGCTGGTATTGATGTAAGTACTAGAAACGCCTTTTGGATTTTTGAAAGTATTGATCCTAAAACGGGCTTACCTCCAGCATCGGGTACCAAAGGTTTTTTAGGAGTAAATGATACCGTTACTCGTAAGGGCGAAGGCTATGTAAATTACACGATTAGGCCAAAATCTACTTCCAAAACGGGTGATAGCATTCGCGCAAAAGCAGTTATTGTTTTTGACGCTAATCCTGAAGTTAATACACCCAAAATTCATAATTTAATTGATGCTGTTCCGCCAAAAAGCAATATTGCTGCTTTGCCTTCGGTTATTGATTCTTCTTACTTCCTGATGCGCTTAAAGGGAAAAGATGATATCGGAGGTTCAGGTTTAGGATATTTTGACATTTTCGTTTCCGAAAATGGAGGCGCATATAATATAAACTCGAAAGGTGTAACTGATACGATAGTTGGCTTTAAAGGAAATTATGGTTCAACTTATAAAGCTTATAGTATTTCTTATGACAATACAGATAATAGAGAAGCGACTAAAACGAAAGCTGATGTAAGTTTCACCATCGCTTCTAAAGAATTCTTCAAACCATTTCCGAACAATACCTCACTTTGTTCTGGTGATACTTTAAAAATTAGATGGGTTAAGTCTATTTATTCAGCTGTTAACCTAGAATATACTGCAGATAGCGGTAAATCCTACACATCCATTGCTACAAATGTAAGTGGAGCAGATACTCTCTACAAATGGCAAATACCTGGAAATATTTCTGGTATTAAGAAATACTTTATCCGATCAATTTCTTCAAACAACAACACAGTAATTGATACTTCTGATTTTTTCCAATTAAAGCAAGGACCTGTATTTAATCTTGGACCTGATACAGCCTTTTGCGATAAATCAGCGTTTAATTTAAGTTTAAATCCAGGCAGTGGATATTCTAACTATAAATGGTCCGACAGTTCCACAAATCAAACCCTTTCTGCAACTAATTATGGCACCTATTGGGTAAAAGTTACCGCATCAACCGGTTGTAAGGCTGAAGATCAAATTAATGTAAGTAAAAACCAATTGCCGGTTTTATCCAATAAAAATGTAATTCATGTTAAATGTTTTGGGAATAATACCGGAAGTATCGATTTAACGATTGTTTCAGGTTCTGCACCTTATAATTATCTTTGGAATAGTACAGATACTACCCAAGACTTAAATAATGTTTTAGCAGGTAAGTATTCAGTAATTGTTACCGATACAAAAGGTTGTAAATTAAGAGATACCACAATAATTAATCAACCTACGGCAGCTTTAACTTCAAGTATTACGCAAACCAATGTCAAGTGTTTTGGAAATTCGAATGGTGCTATTGATTTAACTGTAACCGGAGGAACCTTTGCGTATAGTTATTCATGGACTGCGAGTGCAGGAGGAATTATTCCTACAGGACAAGCAGGTAATCAAGATTTAACAAGTTTAGTGGCCGGCAAATATGATGTAGTTGTTACCGATGCAAATTCTTGTACAACTAGTTCAAGTGTAACCATCTCACAACCTTCAGCAGCACTTTCTTCTAGTTCTTCAAAAGTTGATGTGGCCTGTTTCGGCAATTCAAGCGGATCAATAGATTTAAGTGTTAATGGAGGAACTGCCGCCTATTCATATTCTTGGACAGCAAGTGCAAGTGGCGTAGTACCATCTGGACAGTCTAATTCACAGGATTTAACTGGATTGGTAGCAGGTAAATACGATGTTGTAATTACCGACGCCAACCTATGCACAAGCACAGCAAGTGTGACAATAAATCAACCTTCATCAGCAATCAGCAGCAGCAAAACTCAAGTTAATGTCTTATGTTTTGGTAATGCTACCGGTTCCATTAATTTAAGTGTTTCTGGAGGTACTACAACCTATACTTTTACGTGGACAGCAAGTTCAGGAGGTGTGGTTCCAACTGGTCAAGCCAATAATGAAGATTTATCAGGACTTGTTGCGGGCGTTTATAACGTAGCAATAAAAGATGCGAATAATTGTACATCGAATAATAATGCTACAATTTCACAGCCAAGTGCTGCACTAACTGCAAGCAAAACAAAGGTTGATATATTATGTTTTGGAAATTCTACCGGGTCGATAGACTTAACTGTAACTGGCGGAACGGCTAGCTACAGCTACCTGTGGTCGGCTAGCGCAGGAGGTGTGGTTCCATCAGGTCAATCGGGTAATCAAGACCTTACTTCTTTAGTGGCTGGTAACTATAATGTTACGGTAACAGATGCCAATAATTGTACTACAATCAATAGTACCACAATTTCGCAACCATCTGCGGCTCTTTCAAGCAGTGCTTCGCAGGTAAACGTTGCTTGTTTTGGAAATTCTACCGGATCAATTAACTTAACAGCTTCAGGAGGAACAGTTACTTATACTTATGCTTGGACAGCAAGTGCCGGAGGTGTGATACCTTCTGGACAAAATACAAATGAAGATTTAACTGGATTGGTAGCAGGAACTTATGCGGTAACAATAACTGATGCTAACAATTGTGCATCAAGCAATAGTTTCAACGTTTCACAACCATCTGCTGCGTTAAGCAGTACTAAAACTCAGATAAATGTGCTTTGTTTTGGTAATTCAACCGGTTCAATTGATTTAACGGTTTCAGGCGGAACAACAACTTATACTTACGCTTGGACCGCAAGTAGCGGTGGAGTAGTTCCTTCAGGCCAAGCTAGTAACCAAGATTTAACAGGATTAGTTATTGGTAATTATAGTGTAACCATTAAAGATGCGAATAATTGTACTACAACAAACAGTGCAAGCATTTCTCAACCATCATCTGCGCTCGCAACAAGTTCAACTAAGGTTGATGTGAAGTGTTTTGGTAATGCAACAGGCTCCATCGATTTAAATGTTTCGGGTGGTACGGCAGGATATACTTATTCTTGGACTGCAAGTTCCGGAGGTTCAGTGCCTTCAGGGCAAGCAAATAGCCAAGATTTAACCGGAATCGTTGCGGGTAACTATAGTGTGGTTGCTACCGATGCCAATGGTTGTACTTCGACAAATAGTACAACGGTTTCTCAACCTTCATCTGCCATTAGCAGTAGCAAAACACAATTAAATGTTGATTGTTTTGGAAACTCAACCGGCTCCATTGATTTAACCGTGAGCGGGGGAACAACAGGTTATACTTACTCATGGTCTGCAAGCAGTGGAGGAATTGTTCCTTCAGGACAAACCAACAGCCAAGATTTAACAGGTCTAAAACCAGGTGTTTATAATGTTACCATCACAGATGCTAGTTCTTGCTCTGCGAGCAATTCAGCAACAATAACACAACCTTCGTCTGCGCTAGCATCAACTAAGACACAAACAGATGTTTCTTGTTTTGGTAATTCAAGCGGAGCGATTGATTTAACCGTTACCGGTGGAACTACAGCTTATAGTTATTTATGGACTGCAACTGGCACAGGTGTTATTCCATCTGGACAATCAGGAAATCAAGATTTAACAAATCTGGTAGCTGGTAATTACAGTGTTACCATAACCGATGCCAATGGTTGTAAAACTACCAATAGTGCTACAATTACGCAGCCATCTGCTGCATTAGCCGCCAGTAAAACACAAGTAAATGTATTGTGTTTTGGCAACTCAACTGGATCAATTGACCTTACTGTAAGCGGTGGAACAACCGCTTATTCCTATGCTTGGACAGCAAGCGGAGGAGGAAGTGTACCTACCGGACAATCAGGAAATCAAGATTTAACGGGGTTAGTAGCTGGTAATTATAGTGCGGTGGTAACAGACGCAAAAGGTTGTACCACCACTAATAATACAACAATTTCACAACCATCTGCTGCATTGCAAACAAGTAGAACTCAAGTAAACGTACTTTGCTTTGGTAATTCTACCGGTTCTATTGATTTGACTGTAAGCGGTGGAACAACTGGATACACTTATTCATGGACTGCAAGTAGCGGAGGAACCATTCCTTCAGGTCAAGCGAATAATCAAGATTTAACTGGATTAACCTCAGGAGTTTATACAGTAAGTGTGACTGATGGCAATGGTTGTAAATCAACTAATAATACTACCATTACCCAGCCATCGGCAGCATTAACATCTTCTAAAACCCAAGTGAATGTGCTTTGTAACGGTAATTCAACCGGTTCAATCGATTTAACCGTTTCCGGTGGAACAACCGCTTATTCATATTCATGGACAGCAAGCGGTGGAGGAAGTGTTCCTTCAGGACAATCGGGTAATCAAGACCTATCTGGTTTAGTTGCTGGAACCTATAATGTTACTGTTACTGACGCCAATGGATGTACAACAACTAATAGTGCAAACATTACTCAACCTTCAGCACCTTTGCAAAACAGTAAAACTCAGATAAATGTTCTTTGTTTTGGAAATGCAACCGGTTCAATTGACCTTAGTGTTTCAGGAGGCACAACGGCGTATTCTTATTCTTGGACTGCCAGTGGTGGAGGAAGCATTCCTTCTGGTCAAGCAGGTAATCAAGACTTAAGTGGATTGGTGGCAGGAACCTATAATGTTGTTGTAACTGATGCCAATGGTTGTACAAGTAACAACAGTGCAATTATCAGTCAGCCATCTGCTGCATTGCAAAGTACTAAAACACAGGTAAATGTATTATGTTTTGGAAATGCAACTGGCTCAATTGACCTATCAGTAAGTGGTGGAACAGCAGCTTATTCTTATTCTTGGGTAGCCTCTGCCGGTGGCAATATTCCATCGGGTCAATCAACCAATCAGGATTTAACCAGTTTAGTTGCAGGAACATACACTGTTGATATCACAGATGCCAGTGGATGTAAGACCTCAAATAGTGCAAACATCTTTCAACCAACAGCCAAGCTTGCATCCACAGTTAATCAAGTAAATGTATTATGTTATGGAAATAATACTGGTTCTATTAACTTAACCGTAACAGGTGGCACAACAGGATATCAGTTTTTATGGGCTGCTACAAATGGTGGTATTATTCCATTAGGTCAATCAACCAATCAGAATTTAAGTGCTCTTGTTTCAGGAACCTACACGATTACCATTACGGATGCTAATGGATGTATCACAACCAATACAACGGATATTTTTCAGCCATTGGGACCTTTGACAAGATCGAGAACACAGGTTAATATTCTTTGTTTTAGTAATTCTACGGGATCAATTGACTTAGTTGTAAGCGGCGGAACACCAAATTATACTTATCAGTGGAATAGTGGAGATATCACCAAAAATATTTCAGGCAAAAAGGCCGGATTCTACAAGGTGACCATTACAGATAATAATAAATGTGTATTTGTGGATTCAACTGTTTTAACCGAGCCATTAGCACCATTAACTTCTACATTAACAATGGTTCCAGTTAATTGCTTTGGTGGATCTGATGGAACTACGGATTTAACTGTTCTTGGTGGAACTGCACCTTATACTTATGCTTGGTCGAACTCACAGAATTCACAAGATTTAAGCGGTATTTCATTAGGAACCTACTCCGTGATTACTTCGGATAATAACAATTGTTTACTTCATGATACTATTTTTGTTTCTCAGCCAAACGCACCTTTATCATCCGGAATTACTCATAATGATGTAAAATGTTTTGGTGGTAATAGTGGAAACGCTGATTTAACCCTAAATGGAGGAACAACACCTTACACCTACAACTGGTCGAATACTAGCACTAATGAAGATATAAGTACTTTAACATTTGGAAGATACACCGTATTGGTAACGGATAAAAACCTATGTACGCTTAGAGATACCGTAGATATTGGTCAACCAACTGCTCCATTAAGCAGCATTATCAATGCTAAGGATGTAAATTGTTTTGGTGGAGTAGATGGAAATGTATCATTAACGATAGCAGGAGGAACTGTTCCTTATGCGTATTCTTGGTCGAATGGAGCCGTAACAAAAAACATCAATAATATTGTTTTAGGTAAATACAAGGTAGTTGTTACAGATTTTAACAACTGTGTACTTAAAGATTCAATAACTGTTAATCAACCTTTAGCACCCTTAAATGCAACCCATATTATAGCAGATGCTAAATGTAATGGTTCATCGGATGGAGGTATAAACCTAACCGTAACCGGAGGAACTACGCCATACCTTTATTCTTGGAACAATTCAAAAACTACCGAAGATAATAGTGGTATAAAGGCTGGTAAATATGTTGTTACCATTACCGACAAGAACCTTTGTATACTAAAAGACAGCGGAATAGTTGCGGAACCAACTGTATTACTAACTTTAATGGACGGGACAACAGCAACGAAAGGAGTTTCGAATGGTTTGGTATGGGTTAATGCAAGTGGTGGAACTGCGCCTTATAACTACACTTGGAGCAATGCAGCGCCAAATAACGATTCGATATTTAATGTAAAAATTGGAACTTACATTGTGACTGTTAGAGATGCAAATGGATGTACGAGAAATGATACCTTTATTGTTTCAGAAGCTGCAAAAACATCTAGCATTAAGTTATTCCCTAACCCAAGTAAAGGAATGCTAACTGTTAATGGATTAGAAAGTTTCGGATTGGATTTACCAATTCAGTTTGAACTTTATGATTTAGTAGGTAAGTTGCAAATGAGTTTTGAAGTTAAAGGAAAAGATGAAATCACCTTTAATCTTGACGACAACTTATACAACAATGCTTACATTTTGAGAATGCGAAATTCAAGAACAGACGAAACACGTAAGTTATTCTTACTGAGATAATAACATTGTCCTTAAAACAAAAAAGGCATCCCAAGGGATGTCTTTTTTGTTTTAAGGGAGGGCCTTCTTAAAAAGCCCCAAGTCTCCTTATAGATTTGCTTTAGTATCTTTGTTTGTAACATAGGTTTAGAGTTCATCTTTGGATAAACTTAACTTGTCTGTACTCAAATTATTACCAATGTTCTGTGGAATAATAAATAACTTTCTGCAAGATTCTTTTGCGTCCATTTTTTGCAATCGTTCACATTATGCTTAGAGCGTTTCTAGGCACTTAACTTCCCATATTATACAAACTAATTTTATTATTGATTATATCTACACGGGTCTCGACTTGTACCTTTTGAAAAATCTGAAAGTTCTTTAGTAAGTTTTTAACCCTCAGTTATAAATGAACAATAAGCGGAGGCAACTTTACCAAGCCCAAATTTACGACACCATCGCCTGCGCTTAATCACCAAACAGACAAGCACTCCTCAAATAGAAAAATCTTGAATATACTTTCTCTAAAGAACCCTTTTGATTTATATTCGTTAGAATTTTAGCCCGTTGGTAATATATTTTTCACTTCTAAATAAATCTATCAGTTAACCTGTTTGAATTTAACTACTGGTCCTGATTTTAAGGAGTATTATACAAACTAATTGCAGCCGAATCCTGTAAGTAAATCATAGAATTTTCTACGCGTATGTTTAAATAGGTTTTGCCTTCAAAAACTTTATTAATCAACAATCCATAAGCTTCTTTTTCGAAAGTTGATGGATTGTAAACATAAACCTCGGAAGCCGTTGAATAAACAATATTGTTATCACGCGTTTGAAAAGAACTGAATTTTTCGAGTGGAATTACTTTTATAAAATTACCCAAAATATCAAACACCAACAGTCGGTCGTTGTTAGTCTTTAAATAAACCCTCTGCCCATCATCAAGCATCATTTGGGGCGAAAGGACCGTATCACTAACTCCGGCCAAGTTTATGGACTCGGTTAACAAATTCCCCGACTTATCGGCCTTTTTTAACTTAAAATTATCCGGGTCAAAAAACCAAAACCCATTGTCATAGCTGCGGCAAACACTCATAATATTAGTAACTCCCAAACTTTTGTATAAATCGGTCTCTCCGCGGTAATTAAGCATATTATCAAAATACACCAACTTATTTTGATCTTTATAAAACACATAAATTTCGAGCGGATTACTGGCATCAATAAGCGTGGCATCTCCCATTACTTTAAAATTTACCTCTGCCAACTTTTTACCATTAATGTCGAATTTTAGAATATCGTTTTTAGGCGTAATTACAAAACAATTTCCTAATTTATCGGTGGTAAAAAACTTAAAATGACCGTTTATTTTAGCCAAAAACGTTAACTCCGGAACCGGTTTAAATGAACAAAAAAGTAATATGATGCATAGGTATCTCAAGATTATCAGGAGGATTTAGGTTCAAACTTAAGAAGTGCAAGATCTGTTCCATTAAACTCGGCATAAGTAAAAAACTTAAACCAATCGCCAAGATTTACATAACGCGACTTATCCGTAAGTTGAATATTCAAAGCTAGGTGACGATGCCCGAATACCATGTAATCGTAATGGGTTTGTTGCAAAACCCCGCGGCAATAACCAACTAACCATTCCTTTTCAACATCGATATTTTCGTTTTCGAAATGCAATTGCGCCAACCTGCTCTTGGAAGAAAAATGATTAGCCAAACCTATGCCCACCGAAGGGTGCAAAAATCCAAAAAGGGCTTGACAAATCTTGCTTCTGAAAAATTTCTTCAGCAATTTATAATTCATGTCGCCCTTACCTAAACCATCACCATGATGGACAAAGAACTTTTTACCATTTTTTTCAAAAACATATTCATCGCTGTGAATGATGGCACCAAATTCTTGTTCGAAATAACCAAACATCCACATATCATGATTACCTTTAAAGAAATGCAATTTAATACCGCTATCGGCCAATTTTGCAAGGCATCCAAACAAGCGCGTATAGCCTTTTGGAACAACATATTTATACTCGAACCAAAAATCAAAAACATCGCCAACAAAAAAAATTTCATCTGCCAAAGGGGCGATGAATTCAAGCCACATCACCAATTTACGTTCACGAATTAAACTTTCATGTGCATTTGGAACTCCCAAATGAAAATCAGAAGCAAAATAGAGGTTACCCACAGTTGCAAACTTAATTCATTTTTGAGAGTTAAAAGGATAGTTTATTTTCGCGAACCTATATGTTAGTTAAATCTTTAAGAATTCTGAGCTTAGTGCTTTTAGTCGTTTCTATTTTTTCGTGCAACAATTCAGATGTGCCTGAAGATCCTGCAATCCCAACAGATACAACAGGTAACGGCGGTGGAGGAACTACTGAAACCGGCATCAATACCAATCCTGATTTCAGTTTTTACTTCAAAGGAATCAAAATAGAATTTTCGAAAATTCAAGCCGATTACGGCGGAAAAACCTACTTAACTGGTTTTGATAAATCAACAAAATTTGTTTTGGATTTAACTTTGCCAGTTGCAAAGGGGGTTTTAGCATCAAATAAATCCTTTAGCATCGAAAACGATCCAAATACCGGCATGGGCTTTTTTATTGACAACAATGATAAAAAATGGTTTTTTGATGAAGGAACCATTACGATTAGTAAAAATGCGGGCAATAAAATTTCTGGAACCTTTTCAGGTAAGGCGGTTTATCTTGATTTTGATAACCCATCTAAACCTGTTCGAAGCGATTCGACAAGTATTACGAAAGGGGTATTCAATAACCTTAAAGTAAAAGGTTAATGCGCTTCTAACCAATTGCGGCCACTACCGGCTTCAACCACCACCGGAACATCCAATGACATGGCATTTTCCATAGCTTTTATAATAATTGGAGTAACCATTTCTAATTCTTCTTTTGGTACATCAAAAAGCAATTCATCATGCACTTGCAAAATCATTTTTGTATTGCATTGAATAGAACTTAGCTCTTTATCCACTTCAATCATCGCCAATTTTATCATATCGGCAGCACTGCCTTGAATAGGTGCGTTGATGGCATTTCGTTCGGCAAAACCAACTACTGTGCGGTTATTGCTTGTAATATCGCGAATGTATCTACGACGACCGGCTAGTGTTTTAACAAACCCTGTTTCTCGGCAAAAATTAATGGTTTGATCCATATAGGTTTTGATACCGGGAAACTGAGCGAAATAATTATCAATAATTTCTTTTGCTTCACCGCGACTGATGCCAACCCTTTGCGATAAACCAAAAGCTGAAATACCGTAGATAATGCCGAAGTTTACGGTTTTTGCCTTTCGACGCATGTCGCTATCAACCTGATCCAATGGCAAATTCCAAACTTTAGCAGCAGTGGCGGTGTGAATATCAACGCCTTGATTAAACGCGTCAATCATTCCTGGATCTTTACTGATGGATGCAATAATTCGCAACTCAATTTGTGAATAATCACAACTGAGTAACACATGGTTATTATCGCGAGGAACAAAGGCCTTCCTAATTTCTTTGCCCTTATCGGTTCGAATTGGTATGTTTTGAAGATTTGGGTTATTGCTGCTTAAACGTCCAGTGGCTGCAACTGCTTGATTAAATGAGGTATGCACACGACCGGTTAAAGGATGTATGAGCAAAGGCAATGCATCCACGTAGGTGGATTTTAGCTTTTGAATTTGTCGAAAGTCTAACACCTTTTGCGGCAAGGCATGTAAATGACTTATTAAACTTAACACTTCTTCTCCGGTTTGATATTGACCGGTTTTGGTTTTCTTCGCTTTTGGGTCGAGCTTTAAATTATCAAATAGTATTTCACCTAGTTGTTTTGGACTAGCAATATTAAATTTAACACCGGCTAGTTCGTAAATCTCCTTTTCCACTTCACGGGCTTGGGATTCGAGGAGTATTGAAAGTTCGTTAAGTGCCAATTTATCAATGGCAACGCCTTCATGCTCCATACGGGCAAGCACAGGTACCAAAGGCATCTCAATGTTTTCGAGCACCAGTACTGTTTCTTCTTTTTTGAGCATTGGTCTAAACATTTCGCCCAATTGAAAGGTGATATCAGCATCTTCGGCAGCATAATCTGTAGCCAAATCGACAGGTACTGATCTGAAATTCAACTGGTCTTTGCCTTTCTTCCCAATTAATTCCGTGATTGAAACCGGTTTATATCCAAGATATTTCTCCGCCAAATTATCCATACCGTGTTTTTGATCAGGTTCTAAAAGATAATGTGCAAGCATGGTATCAAACAGTTTGCCTTTTAATTCGATATCGTAATTCTTTAGAATGGCAAAATCGTACTTAATATTCTGACCAGTCTTTTCGATGGATTCATTCTCAAACCAAGGCTTAAAACGGTTTAAAAGGTTTTGTGCTTCTTTTCGATTATAAGAGAAAGGAACATACCAAGCTTCACCGGATTTAAATGCAACAGAAAGACCAACTATTTCGGCAACTAATACATCTAAACTGGTTGTTTCTGTATCAAAACAAAAATGTTTATGCTTAGTGAATTGGGCTAAAAGAGCCTCGATTTCGGCTTCGGTTTTTACCGATTTGTATATGTGTTTTGTTTCTTTTATGGTTTTAAGTTCTTCGGTAAACTTTGGAGCATCGGCCTTTTGGGCATTGGTATCATTAATGACTACTCCAAATAAATCAACTTGTCCTCCAGATGAAACCGGTTTAGAAACTTGTACCTGCGATTCACCCAATAAGCGTTGCATTAAGGTTTTGAATTCGAGTTCTGTAAAAATAGCTCTCGCTTTCTCTTTATCAATTTCTTCAGTTCTTAAAGCCACTTCATCAAATTCAACAGGAACATTTACATTAATTGTTGCCAAACGTTTTGATAGTAAAGCTTGCTCAGAAAAGTTAATGAGGTTTTCCTGCAATTTCCCTTTAAACATGTGGGTATTTTGAAGTAAATTTTCAATGCTTCCATAATCTTGTATTAACTTTTTAGCTGTTTTTTCACCAACTCCCGGAACCCCCGGAATATTATCGGCAGCATCACCCCATAAACCAAGAATATCAATAACTTGTTCAACATGGTCAATTTCCCATTTGTATAAAATTTCTTTAACTCCTAATACTTCAAAAGCATTTCCTAGACGAGGCGGTTTGTACATATAAATATTCTCATCTACCAACTGACCAAAATCTTTATCAGGTGTCATCATATAGGTTTTAAAACCTTCTTTACCGGCCTTTTTTGCCAGTGTTCCAATAACGTCATCGGCTTCGTATCCGTCCATATTAAACATTGGAATATTGAAGGCTTCAATAATTTTAAAAATTAACGGAATATTTGAACGCAGATCTTCTGGCATCGGATCACGATGGGCTTTATAGGCTTCAAATTCAATATGACGTTCGGTTGGGGCCGAGGTATCAAAACTAATACCAATATGAGAAGGCTTTTCTTTTTTTAAAATATCGAGCAGTGTATTGGTAAAACCGAATGCAGCCGAAGTGTTTAAACCATAACTTGTAATACGTGGATTCGTATTAAATGCAAAGTAAGCTCTGTAAATCAAAGCCATTCCATCCAATAGAAATAATTTTTTCTCCATAAAACTAAAGGGTAAAAGTAGGACTAATCCTTAAAGGTTTCAAGGCAGAAACGAATTTCTCTCAAAAAAAAGAATCCTAACGAATAATAATCATTTTTTTGGAAAGCAGAATAGTACCGGCTTCAAGATGATACCTATAAATTCCAGACTCTAATTGGCTTGTTTCCATTTCGAAGTTGTAAAAGCCCGGAATCGCCTTTTCTGCAATCAGTGTTTTGAGTACCTTGCCAGACATGTTAGATAAGATAATTTTGAGGTTGCTTGTCCGGGCAAAATCAGGCACTCGATAACCTATAGTAGTTAAATTTTGAACTGGGTTTGGATGATTTTGTTCCAGTTCAAATCCTTGCTTGCACTTAGTTTCTGCATCAAAAATTGAGTTGAGAGCATTGCCATACTTTAACAAAGCAATATCGTTTCCGGTATTTTTACCTATGCTATTGCCCGCAATATATACATTTCCTAAAGCATCCGTTCCTAGTTTTACCCCGGCATCCATACTATTTCCACTTCCATCATAATTTAGTGCCCAAAGTAAATCTCCTTTTGAGGAATATTTAACGGTTGCAATATCCTGATTACTATGAGTACTTCCAACAATAAATACATTATTACTGTCGTCAAGGGCAATAGCCGCCGACCGATAACCATCCGATTGGTTTCCGCCATTATAGGTTCTTACCCACAAGGAATCCCCATTAGAATTATATTTGATCGTAGTCATTTTATAAGAGAAAGAATCACCCGCAATACCTGTTTCGCCAGTAATGTACACATTATTAAATATATCCGTTTCAACACTCCTTCCTACATCGTTATCTTGATTGTAAAGGTTTGCCCATATCAGTGATCCATCGTTGTTTTTAAGTTTGATGGTTCCAAAATCAAGATTGATTTGCCCCGTAATAATCATATCACCGGCCATGTCTAAATCCATGTCATTTACCTGAACATTTCCTAACAGCATTGCAGAATTAACCCAAGCGTTTGCCCAAATAAGATCCAAGTTTGGCGAATATTTCAAAGCTAAATATTGTGTTGAATCGGATAAATTTTGAAATCCGGCGATTAAAATGAAACCGTTCTTGTCTATGGCAATCTTCCGACCGCCTTCACTTGCTTTATGGTAAACGGTTTGATTTTCGAGTGCACCACTGCTATTGATTTTTACCAATAAAACATCGCTATGTGTACCAGCAAAAAATTCACCCGCTACGTATACATTACCATCGTTATCCGATACAATATCTTGCCCGCTAGTAAAAAATTTATTGACATACTGAAAACGATTAGACCAAGCCAAACTTCCATCCCGGTTGTATTTAATGGTAAGCATTTCGTTGGCACCACCGGATACAATAGCCGTTTCGCCGGTAACATAAACATTACCAGTTTTATCAACATGTATCGCCTTTCCAAAAGCCCCGTTTTTTAAATATGCTTGATAATTTTTGCTCCAGAGTAAAGTTCCCTTTGAATCGTATTTCAAGGTTATCGCTTCCATCATACTTTGATTTGGCCCTTTTTGAGAACCGGTTAAATACACGTTTCCCTGTTGATCAACTTTCATATCATTGATTAATTCATCCGTATTTCCAGTATTCGTGTATCGTTCAATCCATGTAGAATTTACTTGAGACCATGCACTTAGGTTAAAACATAAAAGAAAAAACAGGTTGGTAGTAACTTTCATCATGAATTGCATTTGACAATTGTAATAGAAACAAATGTATCATAATAACTGAATAATTCGCGTTAAAAACTACAGTCAATAAGGGATTCAACTATATTTAGCAGTAAAAATCTCCATGAGGTAGAATTTGTCGTTTAAAGTTGTGTTTAATTCTTGAATCTATGCTGCTTTATATCTTGATGATAAAAAGAATTTTAATTACCAAACAAAGTAATGCTTCAACTTGAGGTGTTTTTCAGCAGACCTACTTACCTTTGTGAACATGTTTACCGGAATTATCGAGTGCCTTGGAAAAATTAAAGACATAAGCCTTGAAGGAAGTAATAGAACTTTTAAAATTTCATCGCCTATAAGCCATAAATTAAAAATTGATCAAAGCGTATCGCACGACGGGGTTTGTTTAACAGTTGTAAAAGTTAAAAACGATTGTCATTGGGTTACAGCCATTGATGAAACTCTGCAAAAAACAATGTTAAACTCTTGGCAAAATGGAACCGTTATTAATTTGGAACGATGCTTAAAAATTGGTGATAGGCTCGACGGACACTGGGTTCAGGGACATGTTGACACAACTGGAATTTGCAAACGTGTTGAAGATGAAAATGGTAGCTGGAAATACACGATTGAATATGGTATGGACTCCTTATTTAAAACAGTTTCCAAAGGCTCTATAACGCTTAACGGCATTAGTTTGACGGTTGTTGATAGTGAGCCAGGCCTGTTTTCTGTTGCCATTATTCCATACACTTTCGAAAATACAACAATGCAGAATTTACAACTAGGCACCTTGGTAAATTTGGAGTTTGATATTATCGGTAAATGGGTCAAAGCATGGATGTAAATAATCAATCAGGTACAGGTAAACTTTATATAGTTCCAACGCCCATTGGTAACATGGGTGATATTACCATTCGATCTATTGAAGTTCTAAAAACCTGCGATTTGGTTATTGCTGAAGATACCCGAGTTACCGGCAAATTGCTGTCGCTTTTAGAAATAAAAAAAGAAACCCTTAGCATGCATAAATTTAACGAGCACCGCCGTTTGGATTATGTTAAATCATTGCTCGAAGAGGGTAAAACCATTGCCTATTGCTCTGATGCTGGTACACCTGGAATTTCGGACCCCGGATTTTTAATCGTACGGGAGTGTATTCGAAACGACATAGCACTGGAAGTTTTGCCCGGCGCCACAGCTTTTATTCCGGCTTTGGTTGCTAGTGGATTAGCTACTGAACGCTTTGTATTTGAAGGATTTTTACCACAGAAAAAAGGACGCCAAACCCGATTAAAAGAATTAGCAACTGAAACTAGGACGATGGTGTTTTATGAAAGCCCTTACCGTTTGGTTAAAAGTTTAACAGAGCTATCACAATATCTAAGTCCCGACCGATTGGCTTGCGTTAGCCGTGAAATTACCAAGATTTATGAAGAAAACCGCCGCGGCACTTTAACCGAATTAGCTGCCTATTACATCAAAACTCCACCCAAAGGGGAAATAGTATTGGTGGTTGCGGGGGTTTAGAATTCAGGAGTAAACTTTAAAACAAAGGATTTCTTTTAGGTGCTTTTAGTGGCAGTAGGTTTTATATATCTTTTTAGTATTGTCATTTATAGCACCATTTTTTAAATCTTCACAGCCCCCAATTGAGTCCTGAAGAATTTCATATTTAATAGTCCCTCTTCGTCTGTAAGCTCTCTATCTATATCTTCCACCATGTTCTATCACAAAACTTAAATCGTTGATAGGGTCTTCAATACTATCAATTTGAACATAACCTTCACTACGTAAAAGTCTCTCTGATATCGTGCTTGAATTATTATCTGTACTTATCACTTCACCTAAGAGTTTAATAACTTGTTCAAACTTTCCTTGCCTAATCAGAGCATTGGATAAATTACTTTTATATACATTTAAATTAATACCATCTATTTCTGATGGTTCTTTTTCTTGCAGATATAGAATAGCTTCTTCCATTGAGTCATTACTTAACAAATATAAAAATCTCATTATGTCGTACTTTCTATTCGTTTGACCCGAAAACCCGGAAACTGAAAAATTTATTGGTACATATTTATTAAATTCTTGAATGATTATCGAGCCATTATTTTCTATGACTTGACTGTATTTTTTCCTGAAATATCAATATTAGAATTACTGCATCCTAAAACCATAAATGAGGCAACAAAATAAATACATGGGATATTGTACTTTATCATATCGCCACTAACTGTCAGGTTCCTTTTAAAATTAATACCATAATTACCAAGGAATCACAATAAACCGATTAGGTTTTTCTCTCAACAAGCTGAATTGGAACTCGGAAGTTAATTAAAAGTTATTATTTCTAACTCTTTTGAATCTGTTTTTGCATTGGTTGCATTCCCATGTATCTTTGCAAGGCCCTTGAAAAAACAAATTTTCCTTATCTTATTAGCACCCATTCTTTTAACCTTAGGATGGCCGCCACTGTCAACAGGGTTTTTACTCTTTTTTGGATTTATACCGCTATTAATTCTCGAAAACGAAGCTAAGCGTTGGTTTGGTCTTAAAATATACCTTTCAATACTTCTATGGAATATTGGCACAACCTGGTGGGTATGGAATGCTTCGCCAGCGGGATGCATAGCGATGTTGCTTGCTAATTCCTTTCTTATGTTTTTGGTTTTTAGAGTTTACCGTCGTATAAAAACAAATTACGGACTAAAAACCGGCCTTTTAGCTTTTATTATTACTTGGCTAAGTTTCGAATATTTGCATTTAAATTGGGATTTGACTTACCCTTGGCTTAATCTCGGAAACGGAATGGCTGCAATGCCTCAGATAATTCAATGGTACGAATTAACGGGCACTTTAGGCGGCACCTTTTGGATTTTACTTGTTAATTGTTTAATCTTCTTTTGGTACTTAAATCCAATAAAGTCAACTATTTGGAAACCAATTCTTGCGGTGGTGTTGCCAATTATTGTTTCAGGATTATTTTGGTTTCAAGCAACTACCGATAAAAATGCCAAAACATACAATGTGGTGGTTGTTCAACCAAATATTGATCCTTATCAAAAATTCGAATCTTCTGACTCTAGAGCCGAAGTAAATTATTTTATAAAAATGGCCGAGCGTAAAACCAAGCCTAATACTGAATTCTTGCTTTTTCCTGAAACAGCTATCACTGAGTATAGCGAAGAACGATACATCAATAATACGATTTCACAAACCTTGCTTCGGGAGTGGTTGCAAAAATTTCCAAATTTAACCTTGGTAGCAGGAACCAATACCTTTCGCTTTTTTGATTCAACCAACAAACCTGCCACGGCGCGTAAAAACAATTCCGGTGAATATTACGATGTTTATAATGCCACCATGGCTATTAATCAAGATGGAGTGAATGCAATTTACCGCAAATCGAAATTGGTACCTGGAGTTGAAAAAATGCCTTACCCTAAGCTTTTTAGTTTTCTAGAAAACTATTCCATCGATTTAGGCGGAATTAGCGGAAGTTTGGGCCAAGATAGTTTTGCCAGAGTGTTTTATTCTAAAAACAAAATCGGTGCAGCACCGCTTATTTGTTACGAATCTATTTTTGGGGAATATGTTTCAACATTTGTTCAAAAAGGGGCTCAAATTATATTTGTTTTAACCAATGATGGTTGGTGGGGAAACACGCCAGGATACCGTCATCATAAACTTTATGCAAGCCTCCGCGCCATCGAAAACCGAAGAGAAGTAGTTCGTTGCGCAAATACAGGAACAAGTTGTCATATTGATAAACGAGGTATCATATCTGGAGAAACCCCTTGGTGGGAAAATGTAGTTATGAATTATTCTGTAACACCTGAAACAGACTTAACATTTTATTCCAAGCATGGCGATTATTTGGGAAAAATTGCAGCCTTGTTGTTTTCCTTTGTCTTAATAATGTGGATAGGTGGCAAACGATTAAGCAATAAACTTACAAAACATAGTTTCAAAGTTGTTGAAACAACCTCAGCTTCATAATTTTCTTTAGGTTAAGTAGTTATTTTGTAAAATTGAAAAATTCGAATTTACTCAATTCTACTTTGTATTAATTTTGTCAAATACCAAAAATTAGCACTTTAGAAAAATTTTTTCATAAATTTACCGTTATATCCAATTCATGAGTTATCGTATAAAATTAATTTTTCTCTTCGTTTTTTTGCCGATTTTCATTTTTGCACAAAAAACGAATTACAATGGAGTAGGTCGTTGGCGAACCCATTTCCCATATAAAAATGTAAAACAAATTCAAGAAGCCGGTGATTTCATTTTTGTTTTACCCGAAAAAGGTTTTTTTACGTTTCATCAACCTAGTGGCGAAATCAATGTTTTTTCTAAAGTAAACGGGTTTAGTGAAATTGATGTAGCTATTATGCGCTACATTGAACCTTTAAATAAAATGATTTTTGTGTACACCTCGGGAAACATTGATGTATTGGATTTAAAAACTCAAACAATTTCTAATATTCCCGATATTCTTCGAAAAAGCATTTTTGGTGAGAAAGCCTTTTTTGATTTGCAATATTTTGATGGAAAAGCTTACCTATCCAGTACTTTAGGTATTTTATTGATTGATATTAACAAACTCGAAATTAGTGACTCCTATCAATTCAGAGATGATTTGGGAACTGTTATTCCCGTTTATTCCGTTGCTAGATTAAACGATAAAATTTATGCCGGTACGTCACAAGGTATAGTCAGTGCCAAAGCAACCGGGGTAAATCTTAGCAATTTCGGTAGTTGGCAAAATATCAAATTGGCCAAACAGAGTAAACTTTTACGAACTTTTGATAACAAGCTATTTGCTGTTAACGATTCTATTTATGAGCAGTTTGACGGCAGTAGTTGGAGCTATGTTCGAAGCAACCCAATACGAAACACAGTGAGTTTAGAAATTTGTCATAATCAACTTATAGAAACCCATTGGGGAGGATACTTAATATCTAAACCCGGAGGCACTCTCGACAGTATTCGTGAAAACCAAATCATGTTTGGAATTTTAGATAGAAACAACACCATTTGGACTGGCGGAGTCGGTATGGGATTGTTCAACATCAAACCAAATGGTGTTTATGGCTTTTTAGGAATCAACGGACCAAATAGTCTTACGACAAATACAATCGCAAATTATAATGATGAAATGTGGGTAACAAGCGGCGGACCAGGTTTTGTGTATGGTCCAACATTTAACGGAGGCGGTTATTATCATTTTCAAAATAATATATGGACAAATCGGCCTTCCAGTCCACCAGCCTTAGATTCCATGTATGATTTTACAGCCATTGCCATTAATAAAAAAAACGGCGAAGTATGGTTGGGATCGCATGGTTCAGGAATTGCTCTATTGCAAAATGGTGTATTTAAAGAACGTTTCGATAACAGAAATAGCACTTTACGCAAACAATCTGGATTTTACACCTTGGTTCCTGGTTTAAGTTTAGATAGCAAAGATAATCTTTGGGCTTCTAATTATGATGCCGATAGTTGTGTTTCGGTTCGATTAACCAATGGAACCTGGAAAAATTACAAGCTAAATACCAAGTTTGTTGGTGAAATGGTAATTGATGATTTGGATCAAAAATGGATGGCCACGCCCAGAAGCAATACAGGTTTGGTTATTTTTAAGGAAGCCGTAAAAGGACAACCTCAAAAACAACGCGAACTAGTTAAAGGCAAGGGAGCCGGCGATTTACCTTCGAACCGCGTAAATGCCTTGCTTATTGATAAAGACAATGAAATTTGGATAGGAACCGACGAGGGTCTGTCTGTGTTTTTTAATCCTGCCCGTGCTTTTGACATTGAAGAAGATGCCCAGCGCATTATTGTAGATCAAAACGGAGTAATCGGATATCTTTTAGGAAACGAAGCCATTAACGATATGGCAATTGATGGCGCTAACCGTAAATGGGTCGCAACAAATAATGGCGCATTTTTGGTAGAAAAAGACGGAACAAGCGTACTAAAACATTTTACAACCGATAACTCACCTTTGCCAAGCAATGTAATAAAGTCGATTGGCGTAAACGGCGTTTCGGGCGAAGTGTTTTTCGGTACCGAAAATGGTATCATTTCATACGGCGGCGATGCTACTGAAGCTGGTGATAAACATACCGGAGTTAAAGTTTATCCAAATCCCGTTCGCGAAAATTACGAAGGCAATATTACCATCATGGGTTTGCCCGATTATGCAACAGTTAAAATTACCGACGTTTCTGGAAAAGTAATATATGAAACCTTGTCAAACGGAGGAATTGCCACTTGGAACGGACGCATGTTTAATGGTAGCAAGCCACAAACAGGGGTTTATTTAATTTTTAGCTCTAACAAAGAAGATCGAGAAAGTGAAGTGAGCAAACTGCTTATTGTAAACTAATGCGCCAATTGCCTTTTTATACCCATGTATGTCTTATTGGGATTTGGACAATAGTAGCATTTGTGCTGCTGGTTGTGCCTTATGATGCTTTTTTAAATTTTATCGTTCATTTACTTTCCCTGCAAAATCATCGGGAACAGTTTGGAACCATTTTTACAAATGTGGTTTACCAACGTGTTTGCGTTTCGATGATTTTAATAGCGGTTTTACATGGATTTTTGCTCTTCTTTCTATTAAAAAATCGTTCTTTTAGAGGGATAATCAATACTGGCTTAAGAACTGCTTTAAACTACCCAACATGGCTTCTAAAACAATATCAAAAATTAAGCAAAATCGAAAAGGTAGTTTTTTTACCTTTTATTTTAGCACTTGTTTATCAGCGATTTACTCTCAGCTACGAAACCTCGGTAGTTTATGACGAAGCATGGACCTACCTTGCTTTCACATCCAAAAACCCATTGGTGGCAGCGTGTTTTTACCCGAGCTCCAACAACCATATCCTGTTTTCGCATTTAACACAAATAACAAAACTATTGCCGACAGATATTTTATTCAATATTAGGCTAGCTTCTTTAATACCAAACCTGTTTGCGCTTATCACCTTATTTTTTTGTTTAAGAAATTATTTCAGGCCAATAAGTGTTTGGCTTGCGATTGTTTGTCTCAGTATTTCTTTTCCCATGAATTATTATGGTTTTGTTGCTCGAGGATACTCCTTCATTGTGTTTTTCTTTGTTATCGGCTTCTTTTCCTTGCTACAAATCACAGAAAATCTTCAAAATAACAAAGCATGGTTTCGTTTAATGATTTCAACAGCCTTCGGTTTTTATACTATCCCAGTTTATTTATATCCTTTTATTACCTTGTTTGGTTTTGCAGGCATTTATTTTTTATTAACCAAAAACAAAAATGCATTTTACAAAACTGTTTTGTATGGCTTTGCAACCTCAATGTTAATCCTTTTGCTTTATCTACCGGTTTTTACCATAAGCGGTCTTGAATCTGTAATAGCTAATAAATACGTCTCTGCCATTCCGTTCAACGAAGTTTTATCAGGCTTGGAAAAGCATTTTACAAATACGTTGAGGTTTTTTACCGGCATAAATAATGTATTGCTAACTGTATTCACTTTGGTAATTATTACGGTTGTTTCATTTTTAGTATCGAAAGGGGAAAATCGATTAGCCGTATTTTTTGCAATTTTTTGTATCATCATTACGCCAATATTGGTTTTGGTTCATCGAATTATTCCGGTTGAACGAACTTGGATATATTTGCTGGTTCCTTTAACATTCTTAGTTGGTTTTCTCTTTAATCGATTCAAATGGTTTATTCCATTGGGTGCTTTAGCATTTGGTTATTTGATAATGCTATCGTTTCAATTTAATAAGCAAGCAAACTGGTATGACGAAATCTGTGAAGAAGATTCACCTCAGGGAGCCTATTTTTCATCGCACTTTCATTATGTTAAGGCTTCAATTGCCGACGATACCCGAATGCTCACATTTTTAAAATTTAACCAATTGCTTCGCAATGAAGATTGGAATTTGCAAAGTAAATTTGGAAACGAAATTCCCAAAAATGCCTATATCATTCAGTATTTACGGGATGAAAAAAAAGACAGTGTCCCTATTCATTTTGCGCCATTGCTCGATTATAAAGGCTACCGTCTGCTAATCCACGCCAAACCATGATTTTAAAGACCCAGGCAATTTGTATTAAAAATACTCGGTATGGCGAATCATCGGTTATTAGTAAAATGTTTAGTCAGGAATACGGTCTAAGTGCTTTCATTATTCAGGGCATTAATCGAAAATCGAGTGCTATTAAGCCTTCACATATTGCACCCGGCAATATTGTTGACCTAGTAATTTATCAAAAACCCAATGCAGGCATTCAGCGGGTTAAAGAGCTGCGTATAGCCGAGCCTTTACTTTTGGTTCAAACCGATATGGTAAAAAATGCAGTGCTTCAGTTTATAATGGAGATTATTGTAAAAACAAATGAAGAACAGCATCCCGATGATATTGTATTCAATTTTTTGCGCAAATCAATTTTAGATTTAGAAAAACGAACAGAGTATTTAGGGCAAGTTCCTTTGTATTTTTTGTGCAATTACCTAAAGTTTTCGGGTTGGTTTCCAAATCTTGAACTTTGGGAAGAAGGGAAAATATTTAAAATATATGAAGGCAGATTTGAATTAAACAATTCGGCAATTTCTAACCATGCTTTAAATCCGGAACAAAGCAAAGATTTGTTTTTATTACTGCAATCAGCCATTGAAGAACAAGCAGAAATTATTTATATAAACAACCGCCGCGAGATGTTCAACACCCTTTTAGCATACTATGAAATTCATATTTTGAAAGGAAAAAAAATAAAATCGCCTGCCATATTAGCTGAAGTTCTTTATTAAATAAGGCAAACAAAAAAGGTTCAAAATAAGTGAAAAGATTTTTAACTAAGTTACCCTTAGGAATTCCGAAAAATAAAGAATTTCTGTTGCCAAGAATAGAAATAGTGCGACTTGGGGAGTTTTTTAGCACTTATCAACTAAAATTTCTTTGGCAATAAATAATCTATTCCATAGCTTGCACTAATTTTACAGAACTGCCTATCAAAAACAAACTCATCATAGGTTCAACGGATTGCATTGATTTTGTAGATGCAGGAATAGAAAATTTACCTTGTAAAATAGATACTGGGGCGTCTATTTCTGCCATTCATGCTTCTCGAATTCGTATCATGGAAGTAAATGGTACGGAATATTTGTCGTTTAAACTTTTAGATAAAAAACATCCCGAATACAATGGACTTGAAATAAGAACGACGGTATTTAAGGAAAAGAGAATACGAAATAGTTTCGGTCAAGCAGAAGACCGATATCGTGTAAAGCTAAAAATAAGGTTATTTGGCAAAATATTTAATACATTCTTTACATTAACCGACAGAAAAAAAATGAATTATCCATTACTTTTGGGCAAAACGTTTTTAAGCGGCAAATTTCTTGTGGATGTGTCGCTGAATAACATTTCTTACCAGCAAAAAATTAAAAATAAATCATAAAATGCTTACCAAGACTTCTTTTCAATCGACGTGTTTTTGGGCAGCATTCATTCGTAATCATTCTTAAAAAAATTAGCAGATCTCATGAATATCGGTGTACTTTCCAGAAATGGACATCTTGTATCAACACAGCGTTTAGTGGAAGCAGCCCAACTAAGGGGGCATTCAGTAAATGTCATAAATTTTACCAAATGCTATGTAGCTATTGAGCATTTTAATTCTAAGATTTTTTTAGGGGATCACGAACTGGAGCCTTTGGATGCCATCATTCCCCGCATCGGAGCCTCGGTTACCTTTTATGGCGCAAATATTATTCGCCAATTTGAGGTAAAAAATATTTTTACAACAACAACCTCAGTAGGGCTAATGAGAAGTCGTGATAAACTGCGGAGTTTACAAATTTTAGCGAGTGCTGGGGTAAATATTCCTAAAACAGCCTTTGCTAAATATCCCGGAGATATTAAAAACCTGATAAAAATAGTTGGAGGTGCCCCCTTGGTAGTTAAGTTACTCGAAAGCACACAAGGCAAAGGCGTGGTGCTGGCTGAAACTGCAAAAGCTGCCGAATCGGTGATTGAGGCTTTTTATGATTTGGATGAAAATATTATCGTTCAAGAATTTATTAAAGAAGCGAAGGCTGAAGATATTCGGGCATTTGTGGTGGATGGAGAGGTAGTTGGAGCCATGAAACGCAAGGGAGTTGAAGGCGAATTCAGAAGCAATCTTCACAAAGGCGGTACTGCGTCAATTGTTAAGTTAACAAGTGAGGAAGAAGAAGCCGCATTAAAATCTACTCAAGCTATGAATTTAGGCATTGCAGGCGTTGATATGTTGCGAAGTGAACGAGGACCTTTGGTTATAGAAGTAAATTCTTCACCCGGACTCGAAGGCATCGAAAGAGCAACAGGCAGAGATATTGCCGGAAAAATTATTGAATATATAGAACGAAATTATGCCAATGGCATGCCCGATTTAAAACAAGGCTGATAAAAAAACAAAAAATCTATGCATTTAACAGAAAATTATCAAAAATTTTTTATGGATTTGGCTCCAAATAACAATGCCGAATGGTTTAACATCAATCGAAAACGTTATGAAAAGGATGTTAAAATTCCCTTCAATAATTTAGTCGATGCCTTGATTGGAAAACTAGCGAATATTGATTCAAATCTGAAAGGAATAAAAGCTTCCGATTGTATTTTTAGAATTAATAGAGATATACGCTTTAGCAAAGACAAAACACCTTATAAATTACAAATGTCTGCAGCTATTGCCCCAGGTGGAAAAAAAAACATGACCTATCCCGGATTCTATTTTGAAGCAACTCCAGAAGGCATAAATATTTACGGAGGCGTATACATGGCCGAAAAAGATCAGTTGGCTGCTATACGTTCACATATTGCCAATCATCTTGCAGAGTTTGAAAAACTGATTACTGAACAAGATTTTGTCAAAAAATACGGGGGCGAAATTTTGGGAGAGAAACAAGTTCGTTTAGCACCTGAACTAAAGGAAGCTGCCGCAAAACAATCGCTCATATTTAACAAACAATTCTATTACAAATCCTCTTTAGATGAATCCTTTTTAACCAAGGAAAATCTAACGGATACTTTGTGCGAATACTTCAAAACAGCTCAACCTCTTGGGGCCTTTTTAAGTAAAGTTCTCTAATAAAATTAGTTTTAATGATTGACCAAAAACAATCCAACACCATCTCAAAAGTTTTTGGCTTTATCTTTATCGCCTTTGGGATTGGTATATTGTGTCTAGGAATTCCCTTTTTGTTTGTTGAAAACAGAAATGAATTTGAAAACATTATCATGATTCTTGCAATTTCTAGCGGTATTTTGATGTTATTGGGAGCTTATCAAACTATTAAAAACGCAAATAAAAAAGACAAGGCTTTGGAACATTACCAAAACCAAATTTTTGCAGAATTATACAAAACAGATTCACCAAAACAAACTAATGTTCCATCAAATATTGAAAACAATCAAACGAAAGATGCCGAGGTTTATAAACCAGATTTGCTATATAAGTGGAATTACAATGATATAGAATGGAAGATGATGAGACGCGATGAAAGAAAGAGGCGAATTCGAGAAGGTATCTGGGTTTCATTGCTTGTTGCATTTTTAGGTGGCTTTGTTTTTGGAAAATCAGGAAACATTTCATATTGGTTAGGTTTTTTGTTTTCTTTGGGAGTAGGAATACTAATTTCATTCTTAAAAGTAGTTCTTTCAAATAACATGTTTTCACCACAAGGTATTAATACCATTGTTTTTACGACCAATGCCCTACTAATAAATGGCAAGTTCAAAACCATTCAAGACAACCAAATTCATTTGGATTATTTAAAACCTATCAATGAGCACAACCATCAATATCTCGAGTTTTCTATTGAATGGCAAACCCGCAAAGGAGGTTCCAATGATCAGTTACGAATATATGTGCCTGAAAAATATCATTTAGAGATGCAAGCTATTTTGGACTACTATTGCTCAAAAGGAGTGAGAATTGAAACATAATTCTATTTTTTGAATTACGTTAAATCTTACAAAAACATGTCTTATTTTTATGAATTCTTATTCTGATATTTGTCTTTCAAAAAATAGACTTAACTAAAAACAAAATACTATGAACAGATTTAAAATTATTGCCCTTTTTTTTCTCGCTACTTTCTTTTCAATCTCGGTGTTCGCAGATGAAGTTCCGAGTTATAGTTCTAAGAAAAAGCCAGATTACAGCTCCCTTTTAATTAAGCGTAAAAAAGAAAAAGATGAAATGTCGTATCGACAAGTGATAAGTTTTTACCCTGTAAAAGCGCTTTCCAATTACATGATGGTAGGTTATGAACGTCAGATAAGCCCTAAACATGCCTTGAAAGTAGCAGCAGGTTACATTAATTTTGAGCAAAACAATACTTCTACCAATTTCGATTTTGAAGTAAAAAACTTTTCAGGCGTTCGTTTTGATTTGATGCTTAAATATTTTGTTGGCAAAAATAATCCTGTATTTAACGGTGTTTACTTTTCACCAATTCTATCTTTTAAAAATTCTAAATTCAAATACAATGCATTCGATAACTTTGGAATTGAACAATGGGAAGAAGGCGCAGCGAGTTCAGTGGTAGCAGGTTTTTTACTTGGGTATCAAATTCCGTTAGGCGAAAGTTTTACCGTGGATGTTTATTTGGGTAATGCCATTAAAACTAGCTCAGGAGATTATCTTCAAGCCAACCGTATATTTGACCAATACAGCAATTCCAACGGACTTGTCGGCGGTTTGAGTCTTGGATTTGGTTTTTAATTAGGGTGTTTCTGTTCTTACACGTAAAACTTTTTGTGTAGAAGACGTAACTTTAAAATCATTGCTCAACACCAATTCATTTATCCAAACAATTTCTTGAGCAGAAATCAAAATCCATACCTTTTCCTTTTGGGGAATAGAAAGTTTTGTATCGATTAAAATATCGCTTACCTTTTTATGACCTTGCATGCCAATAGGTCTAACTTTATCACCAGATTTCCAAGTTCTAATCACCAAGGGAAAAGTTAATTTGGAAAAATCTATAACTGCTTCATTCGCAATCTTTGAAAAGTTTGTGTTCTCAGAAACTTCAAATTGCCAAGAATGATTTTCTGTTTTAAGGCTTTTGTCGTTAAAGTTTACCAAATATTCAATAGGTTTAAAATCCGGGTGCTTTTGAATTATTAAGTTTGTTGAAGCCTTTGTGAGCCGGTGGGTTGTTGAAAAAAACTGTTTTCCCGAAATGCCTTGCAAAACCATTAAAATATCCTTTGCTTGATCTGAATTAAATCCATAATCTTTTAATATTTCATAAAGTACAAACGCAGGTTCAGGATATTTTAATAACTGTTTAATATCAATGCTAATTTCTTGGTTATCGATTTCAACACAATCATTTTTTATTGTTTGCATGAAATGATTAATAAACCCAAGTGCTTGAGAAACTATACTGGCTGTATGATTGACACTTTGTTCAAAACCCTGATTTATCGTTAAAAACTGAGGTAAAATATGATGTCGGATTCGGTTGCGATGGTATTTATCACTCGCATTACTCGAATCATCTCTATAAGGAATTTTGAGTTCGAATACTGTTTCAGCAATTTCTGTGCGACTCAATTGAATAAGCGGTCGTACTTTAAAACCCGAAATTGCCGGGATTCCGATTAAACCTTTCAAACCAGTTCCACGGGTTAAATTGAGTAGAATTGTTTCTGTCGAATCAGTTTTATGATGCGCCGTTACGAGTTTATCAAAAAAATGCGTTTCACGCAGTTGGTCAAACCAAGCATAGCGCAAGTCTCGCGCCGCCATTTGAATCGAGATTCCATTTGCTAAAGCATATTCGGACGTTTCAAAACGTTTGCTGTGAAACTTAATAGTATTAGATTGGCAAAAATCTTGAACAAAACTTTCATCGCCATCACTCTCCTCCTCTCTCAATCCAAAATTACAATGGGCCACTTCCAAATTATAATTCATTTGAATCAAATAGCTCAGCAGAAACATCGAATCCATACCGCCGCTAACTGCAATTAGCAATTTCTCGTCTTTGGAAAGCAACCTTTCCAAGCCTATATAATCATCCAATTGTTTTAAAACTTGCGACACACTGCAAAAATCAACAAATCTACCCTTAATTCCGCATTTCAAAATTTGGTTTTGAATAAACGTTAGCAGTCTTTTAACTAGTTGTTAAAACAATGAATCCTTATCTACGGTTATTATTAGAAAGTCTCAATTTTATCTTTCACAGCCGATTGACATCAAACCTGTTTTTTTTCATTTTAACAGCTTTAATTAATTGTAACTTTGCACTAATATATGAGTGACTCAATAAAGCATGAGTGCGGTATTGCCTTTATCAGGCTTAAAAAACCTCTCGACTTTTACCTTGAAAAATATGGTACGCCTTTATACGGACTAAAAAGATTGCAAATGTTGATGGCCAAACAACTGAACAGAGGCCAAGATGGTGCGGGAATAGGAATTATTAAACTCGACCCCAAATACGGCAATCGTTACATAGCAAGAAGACGCAGTGTAAGCAGAAATGCAGTTGCCGATATGTTTAATGAAATAAAGACCAAATATGAAGCGCTTGATCCTCTAATGGTAAACAATATGGAATGGCTTAAAGATAATTTCGGATACGCCGGAGAATTATTAATTGGTCATTTGCGTTATGGTACACATGGTGGAAATTCAATAGAAAATATTCATCCTTTTCTGCGTCAAAATAATTGGATGAGCCGCAACCTAGTTTTGGCGGGCAACTATAACATGACGAATGTTGACGAAATGTTTCAGCACCTTATTGAACTTGGTCAACAGCCTAAGGAAAAATCCGATAATGTGACGATGCTGGAAAAAATCGGTCATTTTATTGATGAAGAAAACGATTATTTATTTAAAAAATACAAAGAACAAGGCCTTACCCATCTTCAAATAACCGAAAAGATAAAGGAAGAACTCGATATTCAAAATATTTTAAAGCGCTCATTTAAAAACGTTGACGGAGGTTATAACATGGTTGGGATGCTTGGCCATGGAGATGCTTTTGTGATTCGCGACCCTGCTGGTATTCGACCTTCTTTTTACGCCGAAGACGAAGAAATTTTTGTAGCTGCCAGTGAAAGACCTGCCATCCAAACGGCACTCAACTTTAAACGTCCGGATATTAAAGAATTACATCCCGGAAACGCCCTTATCATTAAGCGAAACGGAACGGTTAAACAGGTTAATATTTTACCTGCCGTTGAAAAAAAGAGCTGTTCGTTTGAACGTATTTATTTTTCACGAGCCAGTGATGCCGATATTTACAATGAACGAAAAGAACTCGGCAGATTGATGAGTGAAAAAGTTTTACAAAAAGTTAATTTTGATTTAAAAAACACGGTTTTCTCTTATATTCCAAACACTGCCTCAACAGCCTTTTACGGCATGCTAGATGGTGTTAATGAGTATTTAGTACAGTGGAAAACAGATGAAATTGTAAAACTTGGAAGTGTATCTGATTCTAAAGCAATTGCTGAAATAATGTCTGTATTGCCACGACGTGAAAAGATTTTGATAAAAGATGCCAAAATGCGTACGTTTATTTCACAAGCCAGCGATCGTGATGATTTGGTAGGTGAGGCATACGACGTAACTTATGGTTTAATCAATAATCATGAAGACTCTTTGGTTGTAATTGATGACTCTATCGTTAGGGGAACCACCCTTAAAAAGAGTATTTTAAGAATTTTAGACCGCTTAAATCCAAAACATATTCTAATTGTTTCATCGGCGCCAATCATTAAATACCCCGATTGCTACGGTATAGATATGAGCCGTTTTAATGAATTTGTGGCTTACAAGGCTTTAATTAATTTATTAAAGAAACATAAACTCAATCATAAACTCGATGAGGCTTACTTGGAGTGCAAAAAGCAAATTGAACTAAGTGGAGATAATATCAGAAACGTTATCAAAGATCTTTACAATGAATTTAGTGAAGAACAAATTGTTGATGAAATTCGAAATATTATTACGCCAAAAGGCATGAACGCTACCGTAGATATTGTTTTTCAAAGCGTTGAAAATCTTCATAAAGCTTGCCCCGATCATTTAGGAGACTGGTATTTTACCGGTGATTATCCAACACCTGGAGGAACCAAAGTAGCACTTCGATCCTTTATTTTTGCTTTCGAAGGTCGTTCTGAAAGAGCGTACTAATCTAATTTTACCAAAAATTCACTTATTTTCGCTTTGTGAATCAGCCTTACCGAAAATTTGAAAACTTCCATATTATATTATGGTTGTTAAAAGATTTTTGTTGGATTGCAAACTTTAAAGTTGCCGGAATGATTATGGTTTTTCCAACCATCTTGATGGCGATTTATATCACTTATTGCTCACGAGAAACCAAGTCAGAGTTATGGCATAATTTGGCCGTAGTATCTTGGATTACAGCCAACAGTGTTTGGATGTTCGGTGAATTTTATCGCAATGACACAACCCGACCTTATGCTATTGTGTTTTTTGTTTTGGGATTTTTGTTTATGGCCTATCACTACTTTATTAGTGAGCCGTTTTGGAAGAAATCAAAGGAAGAAATCTAACCCATATTTGATTCTAGAAAACTTGATTTTTAGCTGTCGCGACGAGGCATATTCGGTACTCCAATACTAAATTTTTCTTTTCGATATCTAGTAAATTCAAGTGGATTTTGAGCCAAACCTAAATTTTCTATGCGTTGATTATGAATTTTATTCGCCATAAATAAGGCATTATTAAATGAGGAAACGTTGGCAATTCCTTTTCCAGCTAATAAATACGCAGTGCCATGATCGGGTGAAGTGCGAACAATTGGCAAACCTGCGGTAAAATTAACACCGTCTTCAAAGGCCATATATTTAAAAGGTATTAAGCCTTGATCGTGATACATTGCTAAAACTGCATCGAACTGCGAAAACTGATGATTTCCAAAAAAACCATCTGCAGGGTATGGGCCCCAAACAACCATTTTCTGAGTTCTTGCTTTCTCGATAGCAGGTGTAATAATTTCTATTTCCTCGCGGCCAATAATCCCTTGATCTCCCGAATGAGGATTTAAACCTAAAACGGCAATCTTTGGTTTTATAATACCAAAATCTACACGCAAAGACTCATGTATAACTTTTATCTTTTCGAGTATCAAATCTTGCGTTAGCAATGAAGAAACATCTTTTAAAGGCACATGCTCGGTAACCAAACCAACTCGTAAACTATCCGAAATCAACATCATCGCATAGGCATCAGCTCCTAATTCTTTTGCCAAAAAACCGGTATGTCCATTAAATTGAAAATTCTCTCCTTTTATGCTATGTTTATCAATAGGTGCAGTACAAATCGCTTGTATTTGCCCGTCTTTAATATCACTCAGCGCCATATTCAAGGAAGCCAAGGCAAACTTTCCACCCGTTTCGGAAGCTTCGCCAGGTTTAATTGAAACGTCCCCAGCTACACAAATTTTTAAATTAAGTTTGTTCTCTTCGCATTCATCCGTATGGTTAATCACTTTGTAAACCGGTTTATCAGTTAACTCTAAAAGATTTTTGTAAAACGTAATGGATTGTGGACTCGCGTAAAGTACAGGTATATAGGCACTAGCTATTTCATCCTGACTAAAGATTCGTAAAATGATTTCTAAACCAACGCCATTGATATCTCCTGCAGTTATACCTAGTTTAATTTTATTGCTCATGGTAATTGCTGCGAATGTCGGCATTTTTATTCAATTGAATTTTAATGCCTGTGATTTTTCATAAAAACGAATCTGTAACTGTCATTGAAACGCTTTTTATCTTAGAAATAGGTTTAACTAGCAAGCAATTATTATCTTTGCGCCGCCATTCATTGTGGTGTAAAATAAATTGGTAAAAATCGGAGACATATTACTTGGAGAATTTCCTCTACTTCTTGCTCCAATGGAAGATGTTAGTGACCCTCCATTTCGAGCTGTTTGCAAAGCCAACGGAGCCGATTTAATGTACACTGAATTTATTTCATCAGAAGGGTTAATTCGTGATGCAGCAAAAAGCAGAAAAAAACTGGATATCTTTGAATATGAACGACCTATCGGTATTCAACTATTTGGTAGTGATATTGATAGCATGCATGAAGCAGCGCGAATTGCAAGCATTGTTCAGCCTGACCTAATTGATATTAATTACGGTTGTCCGGTTAAAGCTGTTGCATGTAAAGGTGCCGGTGCAGCTTTACTGCAAGATATTCCAAAAATGGTTGCCATGACAAAGGCAGTTATTGATAGCACCCATTTGCCTGTTACTGTTAAAACTCGTTTAGGCTGGGATGAATCTACCAAAAATATTGAAGAAGTGGCCGAACGCCTGCAAGATATTGGAATTAAAGCTTTGAGTATTCACGGTAGAACTCGAGTTCAGTTATACAAAGGCGAAGCTGATTGGACGCTTATTGGAAAAGTTAAGAATAATCAACGAATTCAAATTCCAATTTTTGGAAATGGCGATGTAGATTCACCCGAAAAGGCGTTGGAACTTAAAAACAGATATGGGGTTGACGGAGTGATGATTGGACGTGCATCTATCGGTAATCCTTGGATTTTTAGAGAAATAAAACATTTTGCCAAATTTGGCACACCTTTAGAACCACCAACCGTTAAGGAACGTGTAAATGCATGTAAACAGCATTTGATGGAAAGTGTAAAATGGAAGAATCCAAAGCAAGGTATTTTAGAAATGCGCCGTCACTATTCCAATTACTTTAAAGGATTCCCTAACTTTAAGGAAACTCGGATGAAATTAGTTTTATCTGAAGATTTAGAAGAAATATTACTAATTCTAAACCGTATTGAGGTAGGCCAATTTGAACCTGAAATAGCGTAATTTTTTGCATTCTTATAACTTATTACGAATTTATAAATATTAAAACAACGAATTGAAAACCATAAAAAATTATATGCGATTGAGTGGCTTAGAGCCATTAGTCGTTACTCCGCAAACCAATTTCATGAATATTGGTGAACGAACTAATATTACAGGTTCGAAACAATTTGCCAGACTCATTTTAAATGAAAAATTTGAGGAAGCAGTGGCAGTAGCTAGACAGCAAGTTGAAAACGGTGCTCAAGTCATTGATGTAAACATGGATGAGGGCATGCTTGATGGTGTTAGTGCTATGCGTAAATTCCTTAATTTACTGGCTGCAGAACCTGATATTAGCAGAGTGCCAGTTATGGTTGACTCTTCAAAATGGGAGATTATTGAAGCTGGCTTGCAATGTCTTCAAGGCAAGGGCATTGTTAATTCGATTAGTCTAAAAAACGGGGAAGACGAATTTATTAGGCAAGCTAAATTGGTTAATCGCTATGGTGCCGCTGCAGTGGTGATGGCTTTTGATGAAAAAGGACAAGCGGATTCCTTTCAAAGGCGAATTGAAATTTGTCAACGATGTTATGATATTTTAACTAAAAAGGTAAATTTTCCCGCTTCTGATATCATTTTTGATCCCAATATATTAACTGTTGCCACAGGTCTAGAAGAACACAATAATTACGCAGTTGATTTTATCAATGCAACACGTTGGATAAAACAAAACCTGCCCCATACAAAAGTTAGCGGGGGTGTAAGTAATATTTCTTTTTCATTCCGCGGAAATGATACGGTTCGCGAGGCAATGCATTCATCGTTCCTTTATCATGCCATCAAAGCAGGTTTAGACATGGGTATTGTTAATGCCGGAATGATTGAGGTATACGACGAAATTCCTAAGGAATTGCTTGAAAGGGTTGAAGACGTTCTTCTAAACCGGCGCTCAGACTCCACAGAGCGATTGGTTGAATACGCAGAAACGGTAAAAGCAAAAGGCAAAAAGGTTGAAGAAGAAATAGTTTGGCGCAATAATTCGGTTGAAGAACGCTTAAAACATGCATTAGTTAAAGGAATAACTGATTTTATTGATATAGATACCGAAGAAGCTCGTCAAAAATTAGGTGTGCCAATTTTGGTTATTGAAGGGCCGTTGATGGATGGTATGAATGTGGTTGGCGACCTATTTGGAAGCGGAAAAATGTTTCTTCCCCAGGTAGTTAAGAGTGCGCGGGTGATGAAAAAAGCGGTAGCTTATTTAGAGCCTTATTTATTGGCCGAAAAAGAAAAGCTAGCTGCTGCAGGCGGCGTTCAGAAAGAAGAACGCGGCGCAGGAAGAGTTTTGCTAGCTACCGTTAAAGGAGATGTTCACGATATTGGAAAGAATATTGTTGGTGTAGTTCTAGCATGTAACAATTATGAAATTGTTGACTTAGGCGTAATGGTTCCAAGTGAAACTATTTTGCAAAAAGCAAGGGAAATAAATGCCGACATTATTGGTTTGAGTGGTTTAATAACACCAAGTCTTGATGAAATGGTTCATGTTGCCCGTGAAATGAAACGTCAAGGATTTACAACTCCCCTGCTCATAGGCGGAGCAACAACTTCGCGAATACACGCCGCTGTTAAAATTGCACCAGAATATGATGGACCTCTTGTTCATGTTTTGGACGCCAGTAGAAGTGTACCTGTCGCCGGACAACTTTTAGGCAACGAAACTAAGGTTCAATTTGCTGCCAAAATTAGAGAAGAATACACAATTTTAGCCCAAAACCACGCATCTCGTCAATTACAAAAAAACATGCTAACCCTTGATCAGGCTAGGGCAAATCGATTCCTTCTTGAACCTTCACCAATTAAAAAACCAAAATTCACTGGAGTTAAAGTTTTGAAGGATTTTGATTTGACGTTAATTCGAAATTTAATTGATTGGACCCCATTCTTTCAAACTTGGGAACTTGCAGGGAAGTATCCAAATATTCTAAGTGATTCGGTTGTTGGCGTAGAGGCTACTCGTTTATATATAGATGCAAACACACTTATTGATGAAATGATTGCAGGCAAGAAATTTTCTGCCAATGGAATTTTTGGCATTTTTGCTGCTAAGTCAGTTCAAGATGATATCGTAGTTTACAAGGACGAAAATAGAACGGAAGTATTAACAACCTTTAACTTTTTAAGACAGCAACGTCAAATGGGTCCGGGTATTCCTAATTTGTGTTTAACGGATTTTGTTTCTGAAGACGAGGATTATATTGGCTTATTTGCCGTAACAGCCGGAATAGGGATTGACGAACTAGCGAAGGTTTACGAAAAGGATTACGACGATTATAACAGTATTATGGTAAAAGCCATTGGCGATCGTTTTGCCGAAGCATTTGCTGAACATTTACATCAAAAAGTAAGAACAGACTACTGGGGTTATGCCTCCGAAGAGAACTTAAATAGCGATGAACTTATCCGAGAATCCTACCAAGGTATTCGACCAGCACCCGGATATCCGGCCTGTCCTGAACACTCAGAAAAAGTTAAACTTTTTAAACTTTTAAACGTAAGTGAAAATACAGGTATCGATTTAACAGATAATTTTGCCATGTTTCCAGCTTCCTCGGTTTCCGGATTTTATTTTGCCAGTCCTCAAAGCAAATACTTTTCGGTAGGTAAGATTAACAAAGATCAACTTGAAGATTATGCCAATAGGAAAAGCATTGAAATCAGCATTTCAGAAAGGCTTTTAGGGCCTTTAATGTTCTAGTTTTAACAAACAGTTCTAATCCGAGTAAGAATAAAATGGTTTAGAATAAGAATTTGTAAATCATTTATTTGATTCGTTCATGTACCAAACCTAAAGAGTTTCCTAAATTCTTTAATCAAAAACAGTTCGCTCACCCAATTTAACGCGTTGAACATTTTCAACGTAAGAACCACCTGTTTTCTTATAATAAATCATGGCAATAACATCAATGTCGGAGGTTACTTTACCGGTCATATTAAGGGTAAAATCATACTCACCGATGGCTCTAGAAGTCATTTTATCCTGAGTCATTAAAGTACCATTCATTGTTTTTAAAGATTTTACAAAAACATTTTCGTGTAAAAAGCCTTTTGCAGGATTTCCCTTTTGATAGTATTTATGTCCCGGTACAGAATTATAATAATTGGTTTGATCCCAACCTAAACCTTTTCCACTCATTTCTTTGTCAACGATATAGGCAATTACGTAATATGTTCCTGCTTCGAGTGCTTTAGCACCAATACCTGTTCTAACTTTAATAGAATAAACAGAGCCATTTACTTTTGATGCATCTATTGCTAAACCACATTTGGCATCCTGCAAAAGAACAGTTTCAGCTTGACCATCCCAAGCTGTGCGACTTTCGCATTTTGTAGTTGTTCTATTAACGAAACCGCTTGGATTACCTTGATTGTAAGTTGTTGAAAACGCTTTGCTTTCTGTGGTTGCCATGCTATCCGGTCCTTGATATAAATTGTGCATCGCAACCGGGAATAATCGATCCTTACCGTATTTGATTACCATATTTTCTGCAGTGACTTCTCCATCAGGGCAAAATGTACAACCAGCACAAGTGGTGTATTCCAATACTGCTTTTTGTGTAAAAGATATCGGAGCCATAGCTATACCGGAGGTTGCAAACGATACCTCATTACTGTAGGCAATTCCCACATCATTCATAGCGTAAGCTCTAACGTAAACAGTACCAGGATCGAAAAAACCAATATTTCTTTTAAAAGTTCCAATTCCAGTGCCATCCAACGTTGCATTATTATCTATCGTTGGATTTGGAGCATAATTCCAGCAAATTCCACGCTTACTTATTGGATTATTGCCATCTTTGCTTACTTCCACAGTAAAAAAAGCCGAATCTGATACAATGACTGGGGCGTCTAAAATAAGTTCAGCCAAAGTTTTTGGCACATTTTTTTCCTCTTTACAAGCTGTAAATCCTACCACAAAAACAAAAAGTGCCATGGGCAAATAGATAGTATAGATTTTACGCATTTTAATAAATTTCCACATAATTAAAATTGATATAGTTATTTGTTTGATGGTTATTAAGTTATTTGGTTAACTAGCATTTGGTTAGTCAGTTATTGTTTAGTTAGTTATTAGGGGTTAGTTAGTCTTACATCTTAAAATCTAACATCCATCCTCTAATCCTATTAATCAAAGTTCTGAAACTTGCCCAATTTAACACGTTGTACATTCATTACATTATTACCAGCAATACTTTTTAGGTAAATAAAGGCAACCACTTCCAACTTGTCTTCGTTCATTCCGGTAGCGTCTAAATCAAACGTGTAAGTACTTAATGCTTTGGCCTTAGTTTTATCTGCCGTCATTAGGGTACCTGACATTGTATTTAATGATTTTACAAATACATTTTCATGAATAAACCCTTTTACAGGATTGCCTTTGCCAAAATAAGCATGACCCGCTACACCATTAAAAGCATTTACCTGATCCCAGCCTGAACCAGTTCCTGACATAGATTCATTAACAAGATATGCAATAACCGAATAATTTGCATTTGGTAAATCAGCAGTTCCAATTCCTGCATAAATTTTTACTTTATACTTAGAACCGGTTTTGGTCACCGCATCAATTGCCACACCACAATTTGCAGTTTCGGCTAAAATAGTTTTTGCAGAATTATCCCAATCGGTATAAGCACCGCATTTTGGTGTTCTGCGATTAAGAAACCCTGAGGGATTACCAGCACCAAAGGTGGTATAAAAAGCTACAGTCTCAGAATTTGACATATTATCAGGACCTTGTTGTAAATTATGTAAAGCAACGGCAAAAACTTTATTGCTGTATTTAGATATCAAATTGGCAGCGTATAAATCGCCATTGGGGCAATATTGGCAACCGGCGCAGGTTGTAAATTCGAGGAGCGCTTTTTGAGTGTAGGTATCTGCGGCCTTGGTAATTGTTGGAGCCGTGTTTGGATCCGGTTCTTCTTCAACTGCTGTTTTACACGAGAAAAAACCGAATGAAATGACCATGCTTAGAAGGAGTAATTTTTTCATATTTAATTTTTTTAGTTGTTTAGTGTTAAGTTCTAAAATTCACAATCAAACCTTGAATAAATTAGACTCCCATAAGGGAACTCAATAAACTCTGTTTCTAATTGAGAAAAGAAAATTTGCAGATTCGAATTTAAACTTATTTTATTAATAATTCCAAATTATTGTTTCTTCGTTATGGGATATTCGCAACGTTTTAGATTTAGATATTGCACAAGAACCAATGATTTTAGCCTCTATTCCCCAATTTGTGGCCAAATCTATTATTTCGAGAGCGGCTTGTTGATTTGTAAATATTTCCATTCTGTGACCCATATTAAACACTTCGAACATTTCTTTTGTTGAAGTTCCGGTTGAATCTTGGATGGTCTTAAAAAGTGGAGGAATTGGTAATAAATTATCTTTTACTACTTCTAATCCTTCTACAAATTTCATAACTTTGGTTTGGGCACCTCCAGTACAATGAATAATACCATTTATTTGTTTTCTGAAACTTTTTAATAGTTCGTTAAGAACCGGTGCATACGTGCGGGTAGGCGACAATATTGCTTTGCCAATCGTAATATTAGTTTCCGGCAAAGGATCTGTTAATTTAAAATTTCCAGTATAAAAATAATCACTTTCTGCGAGTGTGTCGTAACTTTCCGGAAAATTATATTTGTAAGTAGAGTTTAATAAGTCGTGTCTTGCCGAGGTTAAACCGTTGCTGCCCATGCCGGCATTGTATTCACTTTCATACTTAGCTTGTCCGTATGAGGCAAAACCAACAATAACATCACCGGGTTGAATATTGATTTCTATAACATCTTCGCGTTTTAACCTAGCGGTAAATGTTGAATCGACAATAACAGTTCGGATTAAATCGCCAACATCGGCTGTCTCGCCTCCCATATTGTGAATCTGAATTCCAAAATCACGCATCCGGTCGCAAAATTCCTCGGTTCCATTAATAATTTCTGCAACAACTTCACCTGGAATTTTGAACTTATTTCTTCCAAGAGTACTTGATAAAAGGAAATTTGAAGTAGCGCCTACACAGAGCATATCATCCAAGTTCATCACCAAGGCATCTTGTGCAATTCCTCTCCAAACGGTAATGTCTTCAGTTTCCTTCCAATATAAATATGCTAAACTTGATTTTGTACCGGCACCATCGGCATGCATGATATTACAATATTCCGAATCATTACCTAAATAATCAGGTGTCAATTTGCAAAATGCATTCGGAAATAAACCTTTGTCGAGGTTTTTTATGGCATTATGAACATCCTCTTTTTGAGATGAAACCCCGCGTTTTAAATACCTGTCCGACATCCTTAATTAAAAATATACACTAGGAACTCTGAATTCTTAACCTTAAATCTTACGATTTAAAACACGAATTAAAAATCAATTTTACTCCTTCTCTTTTTCCTTTTCAGTGGTTTTTTTCTCAAGTAGAATGCGAGTATCTTCAACTACAATTGCAGCATAGTTTTCGAAAATGCCATAACCTAAAACTGCTTTCTTCATTACAGTAGTTCCAACAACACATCTAACATTGGTAAATTTAAGATCCCCTAAAATCAATTCAGCAACGTCGAACGATTTACTTTTAATTTTTGTACCATCAGGTAAAGTGTATGGTTTTGTGCCTTCAACAAAATTAGCAGGTGTAATTACTTTTGAAGATAAGAGTGCTACAACTGTAGCTTCAGGTATGATTGTACTTGATTCCTCAGAGTCGTATTCGAATCTAACACTTTTGCGTCCGATTTTACCGGTTAGATTTACAATATCTCTTGATTTGGTTATAGCAATCATATCATACTTTGCTTTCAACTCATTCATTTCAGATTCTTTCTCTTGAGCAGGTGTTAAACCTTGCATATCTTTTGGAAGGTTTTTCTTGTCTTCGATGTATTTTTTCTGTGCTTCCTGCAAAAATGGACTTGAAACCAGAGTAGCCGAGCTGAAAGAATCTTTCAAAGATTTAATAGATTCTTTATTCCATTGGAAATTACAGTTCATAACTTTTACTTCAGCACGTCTATTTTGCTGATGTTCGGCATCACTACAAGGAACAATTTTACCGTTTTCGCATTCGCATTTGTTAAGTAATTGTGATTCACCATAACCTTTTGCTTGCAATCGGAAAGGATTAATACCTGATTTCATAATATACGCAACCGCTGAGTCGGCACGTCGTTGTGAAAGTGCTTTATTATAATCAAAGGTGTTGCGACAATCGGTGTGAGTTCCTAACTCAATAGCCATCTTGGGATACTTTTTAAGTGTAACCACTAATTCGTCTAAAACACGTTTTGATTCGGAACGTGTGTAGATATTGGAAGAATCTAAACCATAATAAATAGGTAATATGAAGATATCACTACATTGGTTTCTAAGACAAAAGTCCTTTTTGAAATCTTTTGATTCTTCTAAACCTTCGGTTGAAACGTATTCATCTTTGCTATCGTAATAAAACTCTTCGCGTTTGGAAGCAAACAATTCGTACTTGGTATTAACTTTAAGAAATACCTTATAATAACCGCTAGCATCCGTGTAAATGCGCATTTTAGATGAATCGTGATTATTGCTTATTATAATTAATGATTTAGCTAATTTTCTTCCATCTTTACAATCTGTTACAACACCAGAAAGTGTAAAAATTAACGGATCAATATAAAATTCGTAAATATTATCATCAGGCTTACCTGCATCGCTTCGATTAGAACTAAAAAACCCCCGTTCTTTCGTTTTGTCTAAAATAATTCCAAAATCATCACCACTGGAGTTGATTGGTGATTTCATGTTAACCGGTTTTTCCCAATCTACACCAACACCTTTAGTTGAAAAAATATCGAGTGCACCTATACCCATGTGTCCATCTGAAGAAAAGAACAAAGTACCATCCTCAAAAATATATGGGTACACTTCATTTCCTTTTGTATTAATTGTTGGGCCAAGATTTACAGGATCTCCCCAAGTTTTGCCACGTTTAACATAATTTACAACATACAAATCATGGGTATTGGTATCACCTAAGCCGCCTGGCATATCCGAAGCAAAATACATTTTTTCGCCATCTGCTGAAAGAGAAGGGTGTCCATAGTTCCAATCATCGGTACAAAAAGGCAAAGGCTTTGGGGTAATATCCCATTCTTTGCCGCTTTTGCGCGCTTCGTATATTTTACATTTCTTTTCTGTTCCTTTTAAGCCATTGCATTGGGTAAAATACATTTTGCTAAACTTCTCATCAAAGGTTACTACCCCGTCATTAAAATCGGTATTGGCTCCGGGTACCAAAGTTGCTTCGCCCCATTTAAGGTTATTTGGTTTTCCGGCCGCTTCAACTATCCAGATATCTGTAAATTTACGGCCTGTCCACATGTATTGTGATTTGCTTTCGCCACCTACTCTATCTGAAGTGAACATGATTGCAGTTTTTTTCTTGTTGGCCCACATAGGAGAAAAATCATCCGATTTTATTTTTACCCCAGAAGCATCATTTGCAGGCTTAAAAGCATTAACGTGAACCCTAGACTTTTCATCTTTCCATTTTAAAGCTTTTTCACAACCTTCAATCATGAGTGCGGTATTAGGGTCATCTGGTACCATTTTTTGATACTCTTGGAAATTCAAAATAGCCTCGGTGTATTTACCCATCATTTTGTTGCATTCGCCTTTTTTAAAGTAAAAGGTAGGATCTTTAGCTCCTTTTTGGATGGCGACTGAGTACCATTTTAAAGCGGTCTTATAATCATGGTTGTAATATGCAGCATCGGCGCCTTGAATAGCAGCCGTTAGTTTATCTTTTTTTGTTGCTTTGGGATCCTTATATACTTTTGAGTACACATCTCCCGCCACCGCAAATTCCTTATTATCAAAATGCTTATTCGCTTTTTGAATAGATGCTTTATTACACGCCCCAAGAGCGAATACTAGAATTAATGAATAGATGGATAACTTTAAAACTGACTTATACATATCCTTTGTTTACCTTATTATAATAATCTTCAAACATCAACATTTATTAACAATTTTCAAAAGAAATAGAAAAAAAATGCTGAATTTAAAACGAATTTAGAATCGTACTATTGTTATAAAATGAAACTTCTTGCTATAAATTGTTAATTTATGAAATTAGGTCTAGGATTAAATTGCTATTTTTATCAAAAGCGTTAAGAATTGTTGTAAAATCTAACTTAGTTTCGTTTTAGATAGATACGAGTTATACCTTTGGTGAGGAAAAACCTAAGGAAAGAAAAAACTCTGAGAGGGGTTAACATGGAACTTATATTCACAAATTACTAAAAACAGCTATTTCAACAAAAAACTAAAATAGACGAGATTTGGTATCCAAAGTCCTAAACAACATTGGCAGTTGTTCGGAATTTCCGAATAACTTGAATTTCGTCCAGTACCTCTTCTTTAATTAAATTTGTAATCATGGATTAAAAACGCATCATTGAATCACTCAACCAGAAACAAAAGATGAATTAAGTAGACTTCTTAATCAAGACTTCACATCGAATATAGATTTGTTTCAAACTTCCCTTAATGACAATTTTGTTCGTTGTACTCAATTTAGTTCTGTCAATCTTTATGGTTATGGTATGTGCAAAGGGAGAAAAAGATACAAACGGCAAGTCTTGCCAAAGAACTTTTAAAGACTTCACAGGAACTGCAATTTCTGGGATTAAAAAGACTCAAAAATTTCAGGAATATATGTTGCTTGTATTAGAGAGTATATGTATTGGCAAAGCCGCTCAGAAATTAGAAGTAAATGTTAAAACGATTTTTGATTGGCGTTACAAAAAATTATTTTCCTTGGCTGTTGTCAATAGAGAAAAATTTTTCCGTATTGTTGAGTGTGCTGATAAGTAGCTTAAAATTAATATCAAAGGTGGTAGAAATCTTGAAAGAGAACCATATAATAGTCGTAGTGATGCAAAACTAAGCGGGGTGTAAGTAATGATAAAATTTCTATCATGGTAGCAGCCAACCGAAAAGGAAATCGCAGGGTGCAAGTGGCCAAAATTATTAGAGTTGATTCTAAAAGCATAGAGAAGTCAATAGGCGAATTAATAAATAAATGGCTTCTCTAAAAATCCCTGATACTTCGTTACACATAAACTCTACGGATAACCTTTATGAAAGGTGGGTAAAACGCTTTAATGGTGTATCAACAAAGTATTTAGAGCAGTATTTAAATTGGTTTGTGTTTTTAGAAAAGATAAAGAAATCTTCTAATCAGATAATGGAACTTTCAAAGAATATTGACAACAATATGAAATCTGTTAAAAACTATGGTACCATTGCGTCAAGGTATCATGTTTAGTGTTGAAATTCAAATTCATTTTATGCAGTTGCCTTTGCGTGAAGGATTGCAGTGGAAATCCTTTTTGTGAGGCACGAACAAAAAGATTGTAACGAAAAGCCTGACCTGAAAGGACACGCCCACATAATCTTTACGACCAGCCTTGTGCTTTAATATCGTATTGGCTTCCGGAAGGGGTAATGAGCTGACAAACATTGGCTTGACTCGTGGCATGACCTATGACGGTGATGTCCATATTGCCCTTTATTTTTTCGAAATCGTTTTGAGAAATGGTAAATAGAAGTTCGTAATCTTCGCCACCGTTGAGTGCACACATAGTGGCATCTAGATTAAATTCCTGAGCCATTTCGAGAGTTTGTGAATCGACCGGCAATTTGTCTTCGTATATATGAAAACCAACCTCTGATTGTTTTGCCAAATGTTTCACTTCTGACGCGAGGCCATCACTAATATCAATCATGGATGTTGGCAGAACCTGAATTGCTTGCAAATGTTCAATGATGTCTTTCCGAGCTTCGGGTTTTAATTGTCGCCCAACAATATAATCGTAACCTTCGAGGTCGGGTTGCATTTCGGGGTTGGCTAAAAACACACGTTTTTCGCGTTCCATAAGCTGATGCCCCATATAAGCGCCGCCCAAATCGCCGGTAACACAAAGTAAATCACCAACCTTGCACCCCGAACGGGTAACGTATTTATCGGGTGCGACAGTGCCTATCGCTGTAATGGAAATTGTGAGCCCGAGTAATGAAGTGCCTAAGTCGCCGCCAATTAAGTCGACCCCGTATTTTTCGCAAGCCAGATAAATGCCACTGTAAAAATCTTCTAGAGCTTCAAGGGTGTATTTACTGGAAAGCGCCATGGAAATGGTAATAAAATCGGCGGAGGCATTCATGGCGTACAAATCACTAATATTGGCTATTACAGCTTTATAACCTAAATGTTTTAGAGGGGTATAGGCCAAATCAAAATTTACATTTTCTACCATCATGTCGGTGGTAATTACTTGTAGTTTTCCTTCTTTGGGTTTTATAATAGCGGCATCGTCACCAATGCCTTGAATAATAGCTTGACTTAGGGTTTGGTAATTGTCGGTAAGTTGATGAATCAGGTCTTTTTTTCCGGTTGTTTCGAGAGTTGTTTTAGAGGCATTGTCAAACATGATGCGAATTTAGGGATATAATTTAATTTTGAGAAAGTAGTTACAAGTAGTAGGCGTTTAATTGCAATAGCTTCGAAGAATTTCTTTGGAATCGAGGTCACCTAATTGGGCTGCCTTTTTAAAATCTAGGCAAGCACCGTTTTTATCGTTGAGATTATTAATACGAATGATGCCTCTGTTTTTATACCCTTCGGGAAACCCTGGATTAAACTTTATGCATTGACTTAATACTGTTTCTGCGCCTTTGTGATTGCCAAGATTGAGCATGCAAACCGCCTTGAGGACTAGAGCATTTGGGAAGTTTCTATTTATTTGAAGTGCGCTATCGGCTAGTTCTTCTGCTTTGATAAAATTATTTTTTACCGAATACATAACGCCTAAATCGGTATAAGGCACAGGAGAAAGTGGATCGGCTTTGTGTGCCAAACGATAATGTAAAACAGCTTGTAGGGTATCGCCCATTGCTAAATAAATAATAGCGGCTTGGTTTCGCGAAATCAGGTCTGAGGAATCGAGTTCCATTGCTTTCTTGTAATCACTTAGGGCCTGCGAGGGTTGTTGTAGAATGTTCTTTTTATAGTTTCCACGAATTCCATAAGCTCTGCCGATATAGTCTGTTTCGGGATTTACATCAATAATTCGATTGGCTAGGGTTTCATCATTTTTCCAAATTTTTGATTGTTGAAAGGATAAAAACATGAATGCAAAACCAATGAGATAAAGCACCCAGTGACGATCACGGCTACCTTTAAAAATGCTAATTTTTCCTGCTTTCCATTCAGCTAATAAGCATGCCAAAATATAAAAGATACCAATATTTGGTAGGTACCCGTATCGGTCGGCTACGATAAATAAACGAGAAGGAATAATTTGAAAGGTGATTGCAATAGTGAGGTAGAAAAATGCAAATCCAAAGATCAAATAGTTTTTGGACTTATAGTTTCGATAAACCAAATAAATAAGACCCACTGCCAAAACAAATGCGAAGTAATATAGGATGGGTAACATTTCATTTTCCTTTACTGGATAAACGTAGATTGGGGAAAGATTAAACGGAAATACAATTTTATATAAATACCAAACTGCTTCATAACAGAGTATGAAGAAATAATCTAAAATAGAGTAAGCCGAGGCCATATAAGCAATGTTTTCGGTGGTATCGCTATTTAACAAAGCGGCAAGGCCGAAAGCCAGCGAAAGCAAAAAGAACGGCAGTTTTTCAAAAATGGTTTTCTTGGTTACTCCTGATTTAAAATAAAAGAAGTCTAGGGCAAGTAAAGCAAGCGGAAAGGTAACAGCTTGGGCCTTAGAAAATAAAGAAAGCAAAAACCAGAGACCGCAGATTAATAAAGTTTTGTAGCTATTTGATTTTTTATAATTCAAATAGGCTAATAATCCTGCCAAATAGAAACAGGTGTACATCCCGCTACTTCGGCATGAAATCCACATGACTGCTTCTACCGACAGTGGGTGCAGCGCAAAAAGAAACAAGACGGTTCTTCTGACGATTATGTTGGGATTGAGCATTCCAACAAAGTTGTAAACCAAAATACAATTGATAAGGTGGAAAAGTAGATTTATGACATGATGCCCAGTAAGGTTGAATTTGAAAAGCGTGTAACACCATGCAAAACTTAATACCGGCAGAGGCTGGTACATCATAACATAGTAATTTGAAAAATAGGCTTTAATACTTTGGAAGTTCAGCGAGAGGATTTCAGGATAATTGCTAAAATATTCGTTGTCATCAAAGTTGAGAATATCTGAGTTTATGCTGCTCATGTACACTGCCACAGTGGCTAACAGAGTAATTATCAAAAAAACATCAAGGTTAGTTTTCTTTATTTCAGAAGATAATTTTTTAGAATTTTTACTCATGTATTTGGGTTTGACAAATATTACTTTTACACTTCCAAATAAAAACATAAAAACGAGATAAATTAAATTTCTGTTTAAGAAAATCTGGAATAAATTGAGTGTATTGTTGTGTTGAAGCAGCAGAAAGAATATTTGGAATAAAATATTTCGGAAAGTTGATGAAATTTTATTGATAAAGTGCTCAAAGGCATGTTTGTTTGAAGTTATAAAAATAATACAATAAGAAAATAATTAGAAATGCGAGGACTAAAAATAGTGGTACTAATCCCTTTATTATGGCTTGGGTCATGTAAAAATAAAGGTTTGGGAGATAAGAAAGAAATTATAAAAACGGGCAAAATCAGTTTAAAGGTTCTCAAAAAATACGATTGGTTTGGGAGCGAATACAAACGTTATGTTCCAAAAGAAGCGTATTTAGATTCTATAAAAGGACTATCTAATTATTCGATTTTGATTTATGGTGGAGATTGGTGTAGTGATACAAAATTTTATTTACCGCAATTTATTAAGATTTTGGATGCAGTTCATTTTCCTGAGGAACGGTTGAGCATTTATTTTGTTGACCGCGGTAAGCAATGTGATAAATGTGGAATGCAATCGCCTGAAAAATATAAAATTACGCGGGTTCCAACATTTATTATATTGGATACAGAAGGCAATGAAAAAGGCAGGATAACAGAGTCGCCGATTAAGAGTTTGGAGGAGGACTTGGCAGGGATGGGCGTAGATTAGGATTTTTTTCAGAACAGAAATGGTTCAAGCCCTTAATTTTAAAATTGATGCTTAGAATAAACGTTCTACTTATCTTTTACATTTTCTCATTTTACGAATTTTCTCAATACTTAAAAATTGAGACTATTGGGTTGCTTGGAAATAAAAATCCTAATACCATTCGCATTCCCTCTAAGTTTGATAACAAGTTTGAAAATTGTTTTTTAGAATCCAAATTTTCAAATGGTATATACGTTGCTGCCAATTTTATAAACCATCAATTTGAATATTCAGACGGTTTTGTCTTGATACCCCAAAAAACAATATACAATTTTATTGAAACAAGACCGAGTTTGAAGGTTGCTCATAATAATTCCGAAAAATTTAAAAATGGGGTAGCTTCAAATAGGAAGAGAACTGAAAATGTAATAAATAAATCGGTAGCACTTGAATCAAGCATTTATAAAATGTTTTTGGTGGAATGGTTTGAAAAGTATAATTGGAACAAAAATTCAAGAATAAAATTTGAAACTATTCGTACTTTTTGGAAGTCAATTTGGTTTGAGGTATTTATTGTCTTCATAATTTTGTTAATGGTTTCGGTATTCCTCATTCACCGGATAAGAATTGAAAAAGAAAAAAGCATTGGTATCGAAATTAAATTGATGTCCTTGCAATCCCAGATGAATCCTCATTTCATCTATAATTCATTAAGCTCTTTACAAAAATTTATCATCACCCATGATGATGAGCAGGCAATGCTTTATCTCTCAAAATTTACTTATTTAATGCGTCGATGTTATGAATATGCCAATATGAATTTCATTACAATTGAAGAAGAAATCGATTTTTTAGAGAGTTATCTACAAATGGAGTTAGGCAGATTTAATAAAATATTCAAATACGAAATTTTAGTATCGAGTGATGTAGAAAAAAAATATCAAATTCCACCATTAGTGCTACAACCGATTGTAGAAAATTGCATTAAACATGGAATAAATGAGAGAGGTAGTCAAGGTCTAATTTTAATTTCATTTAAGTATATCAACAATTTGATGCAGGTAACAATATCCGATAATGGCACAGGTGTTAATCACACTAATTCTACCAACACAAAAAGTAGTTTATTTCGGTTGAAAGAGAGAATCTTGTTATTTAGGAAAATGTATAAAAATCAAGAAATCAGTATCTCCTATAATTCAATAGCACATAAGGGCACAACGGCAATTCTAAAATTGCCCTTACTCATAACAAATACTTAAATTTTTTGGTATGGTTTTAGATCTACAATGACTGATTTTCCTTTCTTAAAAATACAATCTCGAATTAAATTCAGTAGTTCTCGAATTTAAAAAAAAATACATTACAACTAAAATTTGATACTTTCCGATTAAACCATGGGTACCGAGAAAACTTCTTAAAAAATTGCTCTATTCAAGAATAATTTCTTTTTTCTCAATACTTCAGTTCTTGAAATAGTCACTCAATTTATTAATTCAAAAGTCCCTTGTAATAGTTTTTACAGGGGCTTATTTTTGAAGGCTTTAGTTTTATGGATAAATCAAATCAAGTCAAACAGAAAAAGAAAGTTTCTAGTCAAACGGCCCCATCGAACAATTTTACGATTTTAGATAAAATTGAAAACTATTTAGTCAATAATAGGATAGTAGTTGTTTTGTGTATCCTATCAATTTCTCTAATACTTTCCATTCTTACCTTTGATGTAAAAATTTCAATTGGTCATGATGATGCTTTGTATATTGAGTCTGCGAATAGGTGGAGTAAAGGCTTCACGGATTATTTTTATACCGCAAATGCTCCTTTGTACGTAATGTTCTTAATATTGCCCATTAAAATTTGGGGACTTAATTTAATAGTTTTAAAATTATTTTCGGTTCTATTTTTTCTTGGCTCCATTTGGTTTTTTTTCAAGGCCTTTGAAAAAAGAATAAGTTATACCGTTTTATTTAGTTCATTATTTATCACTTCCATTAATTGGTTTATTCTCTCTTACGCTAGTTTAACCTATACAGAATGCTTCTTCATGTTTATTACCTCTATATTTTTATTGTCTTACTTTAGATTGATTGAAAAGGTAGATATTCCAAATTGGACCATAAAATCAACCATTGGAAATTGGCTAATATTAGGTTTTCTTTTAATGATACTTTCCATTTCAAGAAATATTGCAGTTGTGTCATTCTTTGCCGTGATGGTATATTTTTTAATCAGAACTCAATGGAAAGCAGCATTTTTTTCACTGGTATCTTTTGGAATTTTCAGAGGCCTATATGAAGTTTTAAGAAACATGATTTGGGGAAAAGAAGCGCTTCTGAGTGATCAAACAGAAATAATTTTAAGGAAAGAAGCTTACAATGCCTCTGCAGGATACGAAGACTTCGCAGGATTCTTAAATAGATTTGTTGGAAATTCTGAAATTTATCTTTCGGGTAGACTTTGGGAAATTCTCGGATTTAAAAAAGAAAGTACTGATTTTTCACCGCTATTAACCTTATTAGTTATTGTTTTTTTGATAGTTGGTTTAATTCAATTAATTAAGAAAAAGGAAAAATTCACTTTAGCAGCCTATTTGTTCTCTGGGGCAATAATTGGAGCAACATTTTTTGCACTTCAAACGAGTTGGGGTCAAGGTAGATTTATGATGATTCATCTGCCAATTTTACTTATCGTGTTTTTCTTTCTTATCAAAAACTGGTTTAAAAATTATGGTTATCTTTATATATTACTCTTTCTAATCTTTTCGTTTGTTGGTTTTAATAAAACAATTAGTTCTGCTAAAATTAACATGAAATACCTTCCTAAAAATCTTAAAGGTGATTTATTTGCAGGCTATACAGATGATTGGGAAAATTATTTAAAGTTAAGTAAATGGTGCGGTGACAGTTTGCCAGTGAACTCAAAAATTGCCTGTAGAAAGGCGCCGATGAGTTTTGTATATGCGAGTAATTTAAGTTTCTTCCCCATTTACTCTGTAAAAACAAATGATGCCGATACAATTTATAGTATCCTTAAGAAAAACAAGGTAACTCATGTTATTTTTGCTAATTTGCGTCTTGATTCAAAACAAAGTGGTGATATCATGAGTATTCCGCAAGGAAATATGCCTTCTATCTTTTTGGCATATCAAGATCAAGATCAAAAATCTATAATTAATACCGTACACAATTATTTTGCCCCATTGGCACAAAGAAACCCTGAAATGTTTCAACTCATAAAAATAGTTGGGAATGACGAGGAAGCTTTACTTTATAAAATTAACTATTAACTATTATGTCTAGAATTGAAAATGAAATAAAACATGGTAAGTATCTTGCTGATGGCGGTGCAGAAGCTATATGGAATTGGGATAGTGCAGCCGGAAAGAAAAGAGCACAGAGAAGAGCCGAATTAATTGTAAGTCATGCGAAAATTAAAAAGACAGACAAAATTCTAGAAATTGGTTGTGGAACGGGCTTGTTTACAGGTAAGATAGTTGACTTAACAGGCGCTACAGATATAACAGCTATTGACATTTCTCCCGAACTATTAGAAATGGCTAAAGCAAAATATAAAGTTCCAAACTTCGTATTGGGAGACGCCATGAAATTGTCGTACCCTGACAACAGTTTTGATGTTATTTTTGGAAGTTCGGTATTGCATCACTTAGACATGGAAAAAACATGCGTTGAATTATTTCGTGTTTTAAAAAAAGATGGTAGAATTATTTTCGCTGAACCAAATATGATTAATCCACAAATTGCAATTCAAAAAAATGTTCCTTTCATTAAGGAATGGTTAGGAGATTCGCCGGATGAAACTGCAATTAACAGATGGAAATTCAAAAAAATGCTTTTTCGTGTTGGGTATACTGACATAAAAATATTTCCGTATGATTTTTTACATCCGATTGTCCCATCCTTTTTGGTAAATTTTACAGAAAAATTCGGTAAAATAATTGAAAAAGTTCCCGTGTTAAAGGAAATTGCCGGATCGGTGATAATACTCGCCTACAAAAAGAACTAAAAGTAGTTTATATTTCTGCCTAAGCATATAAATATCCCTCTCCCGTCAATTTGTCACCAAAAATTTATTGGCAAAGGTTTTGAAGTTACTTAACAAACTATTTAAAACCAGAATGCAGTCAAAGAATAAGAAAGATCTTGAGGATTCCGTTTCTGAGGAAACTATTTCAAATCAAGATACCATGGATAACGAAGTTTCCAATGAAGAACAATTGGAAAACGATTCTCCGCTAGACGAACTTGAAAAATTACAATCTGAAAACGAAGAACTTAAGGATAAATACCTTCGACTTTACAGCGACTTTGAAAACTATAAGCGCCGAACCAACAAGGAACGCATAGAAATGTTTAAAATGGCCGGACAAGAGATTCTCAAATCTTTAATTCCGGTTATTGATGATTTTGAACGAGCTGAAAAATCATTTTCAAACGCCACAGATATCGTTGCTCTTGAGCAAGGTATTAAACTTGTTTCAGGTAAATTTAAGGGCACCCTCGAACAACAAGGACTTAAAGCTTATACAAGTGTTGGCGAAGTATTCGATGCAGACTTACACGAAGCCATCACTAGCATTCCGGCTCCTTCTGAGGACCTTAAAGGCAAGGTGGTTGATGAAATAGAAAAAGGATATAAACTGCAAGATAAAGTGATTCGTTTTGCAAAAGTGGTAATTGGAGAATAAGGCATGGCAGGCAAAAGAGACTATTATGAAATTTTAGGCGTAAGCCGTTCTGCAACCGAAGAGGAACTTAAGAAGGCTTACCGTAAACTGGCTATAAAATATCATCCTGATAAAAATCCGGGTGATAAAACTGCTGAAGAACAATTTAAAGAGGCTGCCCAAGCATACGAAGTTTTGAGCAATGCCGAAAAGAAAAGTGCCTATGACCGTTTTGGCCATGATGGTGTAAGAGGAGCTTCCGGAAATGGAAGACCGGGTGACATGAATATGGATGACATATTTAGTCAGTTTGGCGATATTTTTGGAGACAGTAGTCCTTTTGAGGGTTTCTTTGGAGGAAGAGGAAGAGGCGGCGGAAGAGCTTCTGCTGGTTCTAATATTCGAATAAAGTTAAAACTTACCCTTGAAGAAATTTGCAATGGGGTTGAGAAAAAAGTAAAATACTCGAAAAAGGTAGCAGCTCCAGGTGCTAAATTCACAACTTGCAACACTTGTCAAGGTTCGGGAATGGTAAACAGAGTAACAAATACATTTTTGGGACCTATGCAAACCTCCAGCACCTGTCATTCGTGCAATGGATTAGGCAGAAGACTCGAAAACAAGCCAGCAGGTTCTGATGCCGAGGGCTTGATGAATGAAGATGTTACAACTTCTATAAAAATTCCGGCAGGTGTTCAAAATGGCATGCAATTATCTTTGAGAGGCAATGGCAATGAATCTCCAATGGGCGGTGGACCTGGCGACTTAATTGTTTTGATTGAAGAAACGCCTCATAAAGATTTTCGAAGAGAAGGAAACAACTTACTTTACGATTTATTTATAAGTTTTCCCGTTGCAGCTTTAGGTGATGATGTGGAAGTTCCCACTATTGACAGTAAAGTTAAAGTTAAAATTGACCCGGGAACTCAGGGTGGAAAAATGTTGAGATTACGAGGTAAAGGGGTACCTGATTTAAATGGTTATGGACGTGGTGATCAATTGGTTCAAGTAAATATTTACACTCCAAAACGCCTAAGTTCTGAAGAAAAGGACATTCTTAAGAAATTAGAGACGGCCGAGAATTTTATACCTACAGAAGAAAATAAGGAAAAAGGATTTTTTGGACGAATGAAAGATTTCTTCGCTTAAACTATTCAATAAAAATTCAATAAAAAAAGCCCTGAAATTCAGGGCTTTTTTTATTGAATTTTAGTTTAGGTCTTCGGCAATTTGAAGAGCTTCGAATAAATAGGGATCTTTCTTGAGATTCTTGTGCCAATCTTTCGCGCGGTCCATCTTGCTCTTATCCTTTTCCATTTCTTTTTTATCCTCATCTAAGGAGGTAATGATTAATTCATCATTTTCCTTATTAACGCTTTCTAATTTCTTGCTTTGCTCCTTTCTTACCTTCTCTTCTTGCATGTAGGTTCTCAAATTTAAGCTGTAAACCTTTTTGTTATCCTCTGCTTTAATTCGTTTTGCATATTCATCTATTAACAAAAACGAAGGGTTGGCTTTTATCCTGCTCGCTGAATTTGCTTTCACATTTGAAAAATTCTTTAAATACTTATCGTAGATTTTGTAATCTGCTGCTTCAATTTTATCCCAAGGCATAGGGAAATCCTGCTCAGACTCACCCGATTCAAGGTAGCTGAAATTATCAGGCAACACGATATCTGACGAAACACCCTTTAGTTGCGTAGCTCCACCATCAATTCGGTAAAATTTTTGAATAGTAATTTTCAATGAACCAAAATCAGCTGCTGTTTTGTTGCGTATCGTTTCATTTAAATCTATAAAATTTTGAACAGTTCCTTTTCCAAAAGTATGATTGCTTCCTACTATAACTGCTCGCTTGTAATCTTGCATTGCTGCTGCTAAAATTTCACTTGCAGATGCGCTAAACTGATTAACCATTATCACCAATGGTCCGTCCCAATCAACCGAAGGGTCATAATCTTCTAAATATTCAGGCTTGCGATCGCGGGTTTTAGTTTGCACAATAGGACCTTTTTCAATAAACAATCCCGACATTTTAACAACATCCTGCAATGAACCACCTCCATTATTTCGCAAATCGAAAACAATGCGACCAACTCCGGCTTTCTTCAGTTTTGCTATTTCCTTTTTTACATCTGTCCAACTTGTTCTTCCACCTTTTCCATTCATATCTGTGTAAAAAGAAGGTAGAAATAGATATCCGGTTTTTTTGTGATCATTATCTTCTATAACAACAGATTTAGCAAAGGTTTCGTCCAAAATAACGATGTCGCGAATAATTTTAATAACCTTTGTGGTTCCGTCGGGCTTTTTGACTGTTAAGCGAACCTCTGTACCTTTTGATCCACGAATCATCTTTATAGCATCATCCATTGGCATATTAACCACATCAACCGGTTCATTAGCACCTTGGGCAACTTTCAAAATAATATCCCCTTCCTTAAGTTCTCCTTGCAATGCCGAGGGACTGCCCGGAACTATACGAACAACCTTAATGAAACCGTCTTTTTCCTGCAAACTTGCACCTATTCCTTCAAGGGACCCAGACATGCTAATATCAAAATTTTCTTTATCCGCAGGGGGAAAATAATTGGTATGGGGATCAAAAACTGAAGTAATGGCATTAACATAATAGCTTTGCTTTTCCTCGGCCTTCACCTTGTGCCAACGCGAAATAAAATCTTCTTGTGATTTAAGCACACTTCTTCGGGCTTGGGCCTCTAAACTATCTGTGTTTTGAATTTTAATAACTGTATCCTTGCGCTCAAGGGCCGCTTCTTGAGTTTCTAGACTGCCGGCCAATCGTGCCATTACGGCGTATTTTAGCGACTTGCGCAATCGCTCCTTTAGTTCTTCATCGTTCTTAGCAAATGCTTGCTTGTCATCAACAATATAGGTTTCATTGGAAGTATATTCCATTGGTTTACCTAAAAACTCCCTAAACCAAGTTTGATTTTGATTTATGCGTAACTCATAAATTGCCATGGCCTTATCATAGAATTCATAAGAACCAGAAAAAGATTGATCATCAATTTTTGTTTTGTATACAGCTAATTGCTTAATATCTTCCTCGGTAAAAAAACGCTTATTTCCATCAATGACTCCAAGGAATTCATCGAATACCTTTTTTGAGAAATTATCATCAATTTTTGGTGGATCATAATGGTAATTTCTTAAATTCTCAAGAATTGCAGGGATCAGAATACTGTTGCCGGTATTCAAATTTTTCATATAAAAACCAGTGCCTATCAAGGATACTGGTATAAGTACCAGAAATATTTTTTTTAATGACATCTTAAACAAAGTAATGCAAACTACTTAATAAATATTGTATCAGTTGGCTGTGTTATGGTTCTAAAAACGATTTAATTCGACAAACGTGTGTTAAGCTACAGGTGATTCTTCAGGATTATCGTTTTCAGGAAGTGGTTCTTCTGCTTTTACTTCATCCTTTTTATCGGGTGAATCCATGTATTCTTGATATGTGGTTTTCGTATCAAATGGACGTCTTCCTATTAACTCTTCAAGATCCTGCTGAAACAATATTTCTTTACTCAACAAGGCTTGTGCTAATTTTTCGAGATGTTCTTTATGATCAGTTATTAATGCTTTGGTACGAGCATAAGCATCGTTAATAAGTTTACGTACTTCTTCATCAATAATTTTCGAAGTTTCTTCAGAATATGGCTTACTAAACATGCCGTATTCGCCAGAATCATCTCTGAAAGAAACATGGCCTACCTTTTCATTCATTCCATAGATAGTTACCATAGCATACGCCATTTTAGTAATCTTCTCTAAATCATTTTGAGCACCTGTAGATGTTTTTCCGAAAAATACATCTTCTGCTACACGACCACCTAATGTCATGCACATCATATCTATAAGTTGTTCGCTGCGGTAAAGATATTGTTCTTTTGGAAGATACTGGGCATAACCCAAAGCAGCCACACCGCGAGGCACAATAGAAACCTTAACTAAAGGATCGGCAAATTCAAGAAACCAACCAGCAATCGCATGTCCGGCTTCGTGATACGCAACAATTTTTTTCTCTTCCGGGGAAATGATTTTATTTTTCTTTTCTAAACCGCCAATTACACGATCGATAGCATCTTGAAAATCTTGCATATCAATTTCCTTCTTGTTATTTCGGGCGGCTATCAGAGCAGCTTCATTACAAACATTAGCAATTTCAGCACCTGCAAAACCGGGTGTTTGAGCAGATAATTTTCTAGGATCTATATGTGCTGACAATTTCAATCCTTTCAAATGGACTTTAAAAATTTCTTCTCTTCCAACTAAATCAGGGCGATCAATTGAAATTTGCCTATCAAATCGACCGGGCCTCAGTAAAGCAGAATCCAGAATATCCGGACGGTTTGTTGCTGCTAAAATAATAACTCCGGAATCAGTCTGAAATCCGTCCATTTCTGTAAGCAACTGATTTAATGTATTTTCTCTTTCGTCGTTTGCGCCTTGAATTGCACCTTTTCCTCGGGCTCTTCCAACCGCATCAATCTCGTCAATAAAAATGATACAAGGTGCCTTTTCCTTTGCTTGACGGAACAAATCACGAACACGACTCGCGCCAACACCTACAAACATTTCAACAAAATCTGAACCTGAAAGCGAAAAGAAAGGAACATTAGCCTCCCCTGCTACAGCCTTAGCCATAAGTGTTTTACCAGTTCCCGGAGGGCCTATAAGCAGAGCCCCTTTAGGAATTTTACCACCTAAATCCGTATATTTTTTGGGATTCTTTAAAAAATCAACAATTTCCATAACTTCCACTTTGGCCTCTTCTAATCCAGCCACATCTTTAAACGTAATATTTACTTTAGTGTCTTTATCAAAAAGTTGAGCTTTGCTTCGTCCAATATTAAATAATTGGCCACCTCCACCGCCGCCGCCGCCTACACGGCGCATCATAAAAAACCAGAACAATCCAAAAATCGAAATCATAATAATCCAAGGCATAAACTCTTGAAGGTAATTATTGCGAATTTGAGGATCAATACTAACGCGGTTGTTTTCTGCCAAATTCTCCTGCGATTTATCTACAATACGACTAAATGTTTCGAAATCACCAATATCCTCAAGGACATAATTCGGCGATTTATTGTCAGCAAAAACGCTGCTTTCACCTAAATCCTTTTTATAATTAGGCTTTGCTTTAGCTGAGTCTGTTAAAAAAATCTCAGCTTTCGATCTGTTTACAACGACAACACGCGACACATCACCCTTGAAGAGCATTTGCTTTAGTTCTTTGGTTGTAATGGTTTTGGCAGTATTATTCGAAAAATAAGAGAAGAATAGAAAAACGACTGCCAATATGCCATAAATCCAGTAAAAGCTAAATTTAGGGCCTACAGGTTTTCTATTTCTTTCCATGGGGTTATTATTGTCGGGCTTGCTGTTATTGTCATTAGGGGCTTGATTTCGTTTAAAAACTATTCGTGTTTTCTTGCCCTGTTCTTGATTTGTATCTTCCATTGAGTGTTAAGTACTTTTTATAAACAATTGATATGCCAAAAGGATTTCAAACTTAGCTCAAAAGATTTAAGATTCCATTGTTTTCAGTTATTCATTTCTCAAGTTGGCAACTTATCTTTGCAAGCACATTAAAACTTTACAACCAATTATGTACTCAACACTCAAACCTGTTTTAGAAAAAGAGCTCAATGAAATTAAGGAAGCCGGTCTATATAAAAATGAACGTATCATTTCATCCCCCCAAGGAGCTGACATTATTCTAGGTGATGGCAGTAAGGTAACGAACTTCTGTGCCAACAATTACTTGGGCTTGTCATCACATCCTAAAGTTATTGAAGCAGCTAAAAAAGCAATTGATTCCCACGGGTTTGGAATGAGCAGTGTGCGTTTTATTTGTGGAACCCAAGACATTCACAAAACACTTGAAACTAAAATTTCAGATTTTCTAGGAACCGAAGATACTATCTTATATGCTGCGGCTTTTGATGCCAATGGCGGGGTGTTTGAACCATTGTTTAACGAGGAAGATGCAATTATAAGTGATGCCTTAAATCATGCGTCAATTATTGATGGAGTTAGACTTTGTAAGGCGCAGCGGTTTCGCTATAACAATAGCGATATGGCAAATCTTGAGGAAATTTTAAAAGAAACTCAGCATTTAAGACACCGAATTATTGTTACCGACGGTGTTTTTAGCATGGATGGAACAATTGCCCAACTTGACAAAATTGCTGAATTGGCCGAGAAATACAATGCATTAATTATGGTTGATGAATGCCATGCCAGTGGTTTTATAGGGAAAACCGGAAGAGGAACTCATGAACATTGTGGAGTGATTGGTAAAATAGACATCATAACAGGCACTTTGGGTAAAGCTCTAGGTGGCGCTTCTGGAGGATTTACAAGCGGAAGAAAAGAAATTATTGAAATGCTGCGTCAACGTTCTCGACCATACCTTTTCAGCAATACTTTAGCTCCTTCTATTGTGGGTGCTTCTATTGCTGTTTTTGATATGCTGAGTGAAACTACCGAATTGCGAGATAAATTAGAAACAAATACAAAATATTTCAGAGAGGAAATGACCAAAGCGGGTTTTGATATAAAACCGGGTGTTCATCCAATTTGTCCAATTATGTTATACGATGCAAAACTTGCACAAGAATTTGCTCAAAAATTATTGGCTGAGGGTATTTATGTTATTGGATTTTACTTTCCTGTAGTGCCAAAAGGACTAGCCAGAATAAGAGTTCAGGTTTCTGCCGCACACGAACGCCATCATCTTGACAAAGCAATTGCGGCATTTTCAAAAGTAGGTAAAGAACTAGGAGTAATCAGCTAATGAATATTGATTTAACAGGAAAACACGCCCTTGTTTGTGGCAGTACGAAAGGTATCGGTAAAGCAATTGCAATTCAATTAGCTCTATCGGGAGCTTCCGTTACTTTGCTAGCAAGAAATAAATCCATTTTGGTAGGATCTATCAAAGATTTAGATACCTCAAAAGGTCAAAAACACGATTATTTGGTTGCCGATTTTTCAAAGCCTTCGCACTTAAAAGATGTTATAAACACCTACATTTTGAAACAAAAAAAGGTACATATTTTAGTAAATAATACAGGAGGACCGCCTCCCGGAAATGTTAGTATGGCAGATTTGGATGAATTTTCAAATGCATTTAACGCGCATTTAATATGCAATCATATCTTGGCCCAAGCTGTAATTCAAGGTATGAAGTCTGAGAATTATGGACGTATTATCAATATTATTTCTACCTCTGTTAAAATTCCCTTGAAAGGTCTTGGAGTTAGCAATACTATTCGAGGAGCTGTTGCAAATTGGAGCAAAACTTTAGCCAATGAACTTGCACCTTTTGGTATTACCGTTAACAATATATTGCCGGGGGCAACCAAAACTGAACGATTAACCGGAATCATCACTAACAAAGCGGAAAAATCAGGCAAGTCGGAAGCAGATGCCGAAGCAGAAATGCTTCATGAAATTCCGGCTGGAAGATTTGGAAAGCCAGAAGAACTGGCCTATGCCGCAACTTTTTTAGCTTCACCACAAGCATCTTACATCACTGGAACCAACCTTGTAATTGATGGTGGAAGAACAGGTAGTTTGTAATTAGTTAATTTGAAATTTAATTCAATAAAACTTGAGCAGCATTAAAAACTGGCTTAAAGCCGCTAGACTTCGCACCTTACCTTTGGCTGCTGGAGGAATTTTACTCGGTGGGTTCTTAGCAGCCTATGAGTTTTCGTTTTCTCTACCAATTCTTGTAATTGCTTTGTTTACAGCCATTTTACTTCAAATACTTTCCAATTTGGCAAACGATTATGGCGACTTTCAAAAAGGAACCGATCAGGCTGCGAATCGTCAAGATAGAGCGCTATCTTCTGGAGCTATATCTATAACTGCTATGAAAAGAGCCTTATGGGTCGTTGGAACTTTAACGTTAGTTTCTGGACTTACCTTGCTTTTTGTTGCGTTTAAAAAGTTAGATATCAATTTTTTAATTTGGTTTGCCGTTGGTATTATGGCTATAGCAGCAGCTCTTAAATACACTATTGGAAAAAAAGCTTATGGCTATTCCGGACTCGGAGATTTATTTGTATTGCTATTTTTTGGCCCAGTTGCTGTTGGCGGAACCTATTTTTTAATGACCCACCAATTGCCTTCTAACGCTTTAGTTCCGGCGGCAGCTTTTGGTCTTTTGTGCGTTGCTGTTCTAAATATCAATAATTTACGTGATATTGAGAGCGATGCTGTTGCTGGCAAACAGACTTTGGTAGTTCGCATTGGTTTTGATCGCGGTATTTGGTATCAATACTTTTTATTTGGTTCTGCCATTTTCCTTTTTATTCTCTTTGCTCGTATTTCCGAATCACCATTTGACCATTTTTTACCCGTAGTTTTTGGAAGTATTTATTATTTAATTACCCTTAAATTAGCGAAAAAGCCCGAAGGCCAAACACCCTATAATCTTGCCCTAAAACAGGTTTCTATCTGTAATTTAATTTTCGTGATTTTGTTAGGCATTTTATGGTTAACCTAGGTATGAATCTTGCTTATTCAATTGAATTACACAAACTTCGGTTTCTAAAACCTGCCAAAACATCGCGCAATACTTTTGAGGAAAAAAAACATTGGCTGGTAAAAATTTGGGATATAAATAACCCTACTGTTATTGGAATTGGTGAAGCTGCACCTCTTGAATTTTTAAGTCCCGATTATCGCGAAGATTTACATTCAAACATCGAATCAACGCTGAACCTACTTATAGAAGGACATCGATTCGAAGATTTGGATTTATCAGGGTTTCCATCCATAAAATTTTGTATTGAAAGCGCACTCATCGATTTAAAAAATGGAGGCAAACAGGTTTATTTTCGTTCAGAATATTTAATAAAAAAGCCAATTCCAATCAATGGACTGATCTGGATGAATAGTTTGGAATCAATGATGCTTGAGAGTATTCAGAAAATTAATGATGGATTTAACTGCATCAAATTTAAAGTCGGAAGCCATGATTTTGATGAAGAATGTCGTTTTTTGGAAAAATTCAGAAAATTACCTCAAACTAAGTCAATAGAAATTCGATTGGATGCAAATGGTGCATTTTTGGCTGATGAAGCATTCGAAAAAATGAATGACCTGCTTAAATTTAACGTTCATTCCATTGAACAACCGATTAAACCAAAGCAATTGGATGATATGGCAAAACTTTGCCGCGATTCTAAACTTTCTATTGCTTTGGATGAAGAATTAATAAGCATAGACACAAAAAACGATGCTTTTAAACTGTTAAAATTCATTAACCCTGCGTTTATTATCCTAAAACCAACCTTACTAGGAGGTTTTACACAAAGCGATAGGTGGATTGAATTGGCCGAATCACTAAAAATCGGTTGGTGGGCAACTTCAGCTCTCGAAGGGAATTTTGGGTTAAACGCCTTATCTCAATGGGTAGGAAAACACCAAATAACTTTGCCACAAGGATTAGGCACCGGCTTATTGTATGAAAACAATTTCCCTTCGCATGCTGAAATAAAAAATGGATTTCTATATTATAAGGAATCGGTGGTTTAATCAATCCTATTACAATCCCAAAACATCTTTACCTTGTTCAAACACGATATCAACCGGTATCTTTTTACTTGACAAATTGTCTAAACTTTTTTGTAAAGCAGGACTTACACTTCCCATGCGAGCCAACAATTCCTCAACACCTTTTTTATCTCCATCGCCTTGAAGTTTTAAAATGAGTGCTGAAAGTGAATTTGTGGCTTCTTTCATCTTTTCAAAATTTACAGAATATGTTCCATCGGCATTACGGGTAAAAGCGCCTTTCTCTTCAAAATAATTGAATCGAACCATATTGGCTTTACCATGTGCGCTGCTTGCACCAAATCTTACAGAACGAAATATAGAAGCCAAAAATGTGACATAATAATCCATCAAAACACCTTCTTTGATTTCGTTTTTTTCAAAAAGTCTATCAATCATATACAAGCCTAAAATATCTGCCTTACCTTCTTCTAAAGCACTGCTGTGTTCAGACAAGGCCGCTCGAACCGTTCCCTTATTATTAATCGTATTCTTTATACCCAGTCCATGTGCTACTTCATGAAACATGGTTGTGGCAAAAAATGCATCAAAGGTGATGTGTTTGCGTTGATCAGCTGCTATTAATTCATTAGAAATCGGTACAAGAATTTTGTCAAATTTGGCTTTCATTACATTTTTCAATTGGCTGCGGCGGGTTCCTTTGGTCGTTTGTAATTCTTCGTCATTTGGCAAGTTTACGGCAATAGTTTTACTTCCAGCATTACAATCTCCTGCATAAAAAACTACGTCGTAGGCATTGAGTTCGCTATCAGTTCCGGGTTTTTCTTTTTTGTACTTTTCATCTACTGGTAAACCATTTTGTAATTCGCTCAAAAAGGAAACGTAATGTGCCAATTTCTTACTCCAATCCATATCCTTTATTAAAACGTAACTTTCGAAGGAAGCCCGGGCTCCAAATAATTTATCTTCGTAAGTTTCTATAGGACCAATAATAATATCAATCCTATTGGTTTTCATATCTAGCCATGCTATATCACTCGCTTTGTAATCAGAACACAACAAGGCATCTGCTCGCAATAATAGATACTTTTTAAGAGCTTCATCTTCGCTGTAGCTCGCTGCTTCTTTAAGTAGTTCGGCAGCTTTTGTTAATTCGGCTCTATACTCTTCGTGATAAGGAATAGTAATCAATTTTCCTCTGGCATCCTTTTTCACTACACTGTACAGTCCAAGTTTGTCTTTTAAGTCTGATTTTTCAATCTGTTCCTTTGTAATTCCTGTGGGGTACAAATTAGCTCCTGGAGGTTTAGCACTATATCCTTCAATAAAAGATTGATCATCATTTAAACGATCCCAAGGGCCATAGTTTATCTCAGCAAAACGGCGCGCTTTATCGGTCTTTATTGAACTTAAAAACTTGTCTTTTTCTCCAAATGTCTGTTTCCAAAACAAACCATCCATTACCTGTGCTGCTTCTATCAATAGCGGCAACATTTTTCGTTCATAAGGTTTAAGTTTAGTTAAATCGGCCGATAATTTAACGGTTGCATAAATTCCAGAACGGTTGTCAACAATGCTATCAAAATGACTTAACTGATCTGGTTTTTGCTCAGTAGTTTTAGAGTTATTACAAGACAAGCCTAGGAGGCAAGCTGCATAAATAAAAGGATTTATTCGTTTCATATTTTAAATTATTTCAATAATTATAGTTTTACTAAACCGGCCTCTGCAAAGATATTTTTATCCTTCTCGGAATAATTTCCATTGCGAATTGTGTTTTCTATTAATGCCTTATTCTTAACCTGTTCACTAAAATATTTCAGAACAGTTTTAGCCGGACCTGCTAAACGACCGTTTGAACTTAGACATGCGTTCAACATAGCTTTTACTGTGTTTTCGTTAAAGACTCCGAGTCGTTTTAAAGCTTCCATAGCCGGAACTCTCGTTCTAAATTCATATAAGTCTGTTGTTAATTCAATTAATTCATTGGTACATTTTTCGGAGTTTAAATTGTTTAAAACCGAAAGTTCTATATATTTTATATGTATAGAATTATTCTGTCCATATACACGTTTATTGATGTAATCGGTTTCTATCTTTTTGAGATAAATAGAATTCTGACTTGGAAATTCTTCACAAAGTCGTGTTAAACCCTTCTCAACTAAATCATAGGAAGAATGATCTAAAAGTTTTTCGAAACCAGGTTTCAAATTGTCCGAAATTTTGGTTACCGAATTAGCCAAAGCTTTCGTGATATCCGCATGCACTCCTTCAAATAGAGGTAATAACCGCGCAGCACTTGCCTCGTCATTGGCCAATTGCGATACAATTTCTGCCTTCATTCCATAAAACGTTTCTTTATCGTAAGCTTTCCACAGGGCATCGCGTTTTAAGTCCAATTTAACATTTCGCAATCCTATTAAGGCATCGTAGCGATCAATCATATTTGCAGCACCAGCCAATTGGGCAAACCATTCATCATTGGTTTTTATAAACGTAAGTTTTTTTGTAATCTCCGAATTCTCATCAAACAGCACAAAAGCAATTTCCTTATTAGTTGGATTGTTGATAGAAACGGTTTGAGTTTGCTTCTCAATCCAGAAATTTTGTCTACTTACACTTCCATCTTTATAATACACTGCAAAGTTTACAGGCATTTTGAAAGCTTTTATTAATTCGTTTATGGTATGAATTTGCTCAACGGTGATACTTACATCAGAATTAGCTGATAGATAACTTACCTTGTAATGAGGCTCGCCGCCGCGATATAACCACTCATCAAAAAACCAATCAAGACTTTTACCTGTAACGTCTTGCACCGCCTGATATAGATCGTTGGTCTCAACATTTTTATAAAGATGCTGAGTAAGGTAGTATTTAATTACCTTTTTGAAGGATTCTTCGCCCAAAACATACCGCAACATTTGTATAACACTGCTCCCTTTTTGATAAACCCTTGCGGTTCCTGCACCTGAAAAACGTATCGGATTATTATCTGTTTCGGATGCCCTTAACGCAGAATTCACCTCCTGACGTTGCATCATTTTAACCTTATCCTTGCCTTCAATGGTTTCGAAGAAAATTTTGGCATAATAGGTTGCATAACTTTCCTGCAACCAAGTATCTCCGCCACCTCGAGCAGTAATTAAATCGCCGAACCATTGGTGGGTAAGTTCATGACAATTAACCCCAATATAATTTCGATCCAGAAATCCACGGCTATCGACGTTAAAAAAATCACCGAAAATCGTCGCCGTGGTATTTTCCATTGCGCCATACATAAAATCTTGAACCATTACCTGAGAATAACTCTCCCATGGATAGGGAATACCGGTTTCCTCTTCCAAAAATTCTATCATTTTCTCGGTGTATATGCTTGTAGGTTCAACCTTTTCGGGCGATTCGGGATAATAATAAAAAGCCACGGGAACACCGGTTTTGGTTTTGGTTTTTTTAATTGCGTATTTGTCAATGGCAAGCATTAATAAATAACCGGCGTGTGGATGCCCCATCGCATAATGCCAAGTTTTAGTACCATCGGCATTTACTTTTACACTTTTTAATGCTCCATTGGATAAAACCGAATAATCTTTATCAAAAGTAGTAATGGTTTCGGTAGTAAACTTGTCGTTCATATTATCATACATCGGAATCCAATGACGATTGTCGATTCCTTGGCCTTGAGTCCAAATTTGGTGACGAGTTTGATTTTGTGCATCGGTAACTGGAGGTGCATTCCAACCTATAAAATAAATGCCTTTCTTTGGAAAAGCACTGTAATCAAAGCTAAGATTATAAGTTTTACTCGGATCTAATTTGGTATTAAAATATACAATTACACCTTCAGAGTTGGTTTTGAAATTACAGGCTTTGCCATCCATAACAGCCGATTTTATGGTAATTCCAGGGCCATCGAAAAATAAGGTGTCCACGTCATTTCTCAAAGGATTAAAGGTATGAGTTACTTTGCCTTTAACTTCTCCTTTTGAACAATCGAAGGAAACTTCAACACGCATATTGGTAATATCCGCAGAATGTTCGCGGGGACGGTCGCCGGGATCGTGAAGATATGTTATTACATTAGACTGACCAGTAGCATTTTGCATGATAAGGTAAAGCATGCATAGAAATACTAATTTTATTCGAGATTTGATTGGCATATTAATGGATCGTAATTTTTAATAGTTGGATGTTAAATAAAAAAGCCCACGAATGTAATCCGTGGGCTCAAATAGTTGAGTATTTTTTTCGACTAATTTTTCTTTTTACTTTCTGTTTCGCGCATTTCTTTGTAAAGCGCATCAAGTATTCCAGGTAATCCTTCGGCATCAATGTTTTTTAGTCGGATGCGTTTGTCTTTGTCTAAAATATACAACTGTGGTGTTGCGATGAAAAAATACTCTTTGCGATAGTTACTTTTACCATACATATTGCCCACATTAATATATTTTAATTTATTATCACGTAGATATTTTTTCCAACCCGGCCAATCATCCTGGGTGTAAACAGAGTAAACTTCGAATTTCAAACCAATCTTATTAAGTGAATCGTAAAGTTGGTTTAATCGTGGCATGGTTTTTTGGCAATGTCCACATTGATGATCCCAAAAAACCACAACAGTGAACGGTGATTTGATAGAGTATAAATCTATTTGCTTGTTGTAAGTAGAATCGAAAAGATTAACAATTGGCGGAGCTAGGCTTTCGCATAAGGTTGGTCCAATTTTAACAACATGCTCACACATTTTTCGGATTGTAGAAGTATCGGCCCATGGAGTTTTGCCAGCGCAATAATAGTTTGTGCCCATATAATGCAACACCTTATCCATACATACTACTTTCGAATCCTCGTAATGATTGGTAATCCACATAACCGAATATCTGAATAAATCTTTGGCACCTTTGGCTTCGAGTACTTTTAGAAATTTATCTGCTTCTTTTACAACGGTATCTGGGATTTGCATAAATGTTCGTTTGAAAAACACTTGCAACTTATTGTGAAAAACCGGAGTACGTAGCAGGCCATCTTCACTTAAGTCAATATAATCCCAATAATGGTCTTTGTAATACGAGTAACGAAAATTTGAATCTGCCAAACTTCCATCTTTCTTGCGCGTTGGCACTGGTTCGGGTAATTCCTTAAAGCATCTAAAAACTTTCGAGATGAACATAGATGGGTCGCGATCGGCAATTTCTTGACGTTTCACTTGAATTTGGCTATCAAGCAATTGAAACTTATTTTGCGCTTTCATGGTATCGCTTTTGGTGTGAGCAAGCGTCAGTTCTGCTTTAATATGTTCGTATTCCATTGATTTTATAGAGGCAAAATTATTAAACTCATAAAAAGCGTTGTTCTCCTTTGAATTTTTAATAACAAATTTTTCAGGATCAAAAAGCGTATCTGCTTCAATCATAAACTCAGGCTCTGTCTTAGAAATAACAATTTCAAAGTAATTTCGACTAGGTGTAACAACCAGGTAAATACCGTTAGGTAATTTTTCCTTACCCTTAAAAATTACGTTCCCGTTTTTATCAGAAACTGCCGAATCCATCTTTTGGTTTTTGTCGGCATAATAACTAGCTAATAGATAGGTTTCGTTGGGTTTTATCCCTTTAATTTTGATTGTTATTTTGTACCCCTGAGCAAAAGCAGAAGTCATAAATAAAATGAATACGGAGAGTAGTGCTATTCGTTTTGTCATAATATTAATTTGCAAAAGTAATTAAAAGGTATTGATATAAATTTGTGAGAAATCTAACATTATAATCAAATTTTATGCCAAAAAGGGAGAACGAAACATTTTTTAATTTAGTGTTCGAGGTAGTTAAACTAATTCCGGAAGGCAGAGTAACCACTTATGGAGCGATTGCAAGATATCTTGGTGCTGCCAAATCAAGTCGAATGGTTGGCTGGGCCATGAATGTATCTCACTTTCTCGAAGAAAAGATTCCTGCCCACCGCGTAGTAAATCGCAATGGTTTATTAACTGGAAAGGCACATTTTGGGACCTCAAACCAAATGCAAAAATTACTTGAAAATGAAGGTTTAAGGTTTCAAGAGGACCAAATTCTTGATTTTGAAAAATTTTTTTGGGACCCAAATAAGGAATTAGTACTATAAACTAGCCTAAGATTTTACCTAAATAATTCAAGAAGTCTTATTATAAATTGGTTTATGCCGTTCTTTGCAGTAAAATGCAAATATGAATTTAGAAATCGGCAAACCAAACAGACTTAAAGTAATAAAGGAACTCGACTTTGGCATATATCTCGACGGCCTAAACGAAGGTGAAATTTTAATGCCTAAGCAATATGTTCCAGCAGGCACAAGGCCGGGCGACATGATTGACTGTTTTATTTATTTTGATTCTGAAGACCGTATTATTGCAACCACTTTGATTCCTTTGGCAAATGTTGGCGATTTTGCTTGCTTAAAGGTAGTTTCCGTTAACCCAACAGGAGCATTTCTTGACTGGGGTTTAGCAAAAGATTTGTTGGTTCCATTTCGCGAACAAAAGGCCGATATGGGTGAAGGGAGAAAATATGTTGTATATATTTACCTCGATGAACCTTCAAAACGAATTGCTGCCACGGCTAAAATAGACAAATTTCTAAATCTTGAGCCGGCCGAATACGAAGTAGGAGAAGCCGTTTCACTTTTAATTTGTCAGAAAACGGATATCGGTTATAAAGCTATCATCGATCAAAAGCATTTAGGCATGATTCATACTAGCGATATATTTATGTCAATTGATATTGGAAATGAAATAGTTGGTTACATTAAACAAGTTAAGGAAGATGGTAAGATTGATTTGTTGTTGCAAAGACCTGGTTACGACACCATTGATGACATGGCAAAAGTATTACTCGACAATTTAACTTTGAAAGGCGGTTTTTTACCCGTGACGGATAAAAGTCCTGCCGAAATTATCTATCATCAATTTGGCATGAGTAAAAAAACTTTTAAAAAGGCTGTGGGCTCTCTTTATAAGAATCGAATGATATTGATTGAGGACGAAGGAATTCGTTTAATTTAAGCCTTGATTATTGGGGTAATAAGTTATGAAGTTATGAATTTGCAAGTCATTCAAGTGATTAGTTTGTTCATTGAACAAAAACCCTTTTCAACTAAAAGTCTAACATCTAGCAATCCAAAAATCACCTATAGAAATAGATTCTAATTAATTTGCCAACGTCTAAGGCTTGAGATACGGTGTATGTAGCCCAACTGAATTTGAGGTGCTTTATTTTTCATTGTTGGCTTTACTTTTCCAACCAAATAGTAAGTTCCGTTTGAATTAAAATCGCCCATGCCCATTAAGTAACGACCGTCGACTGTAAATCGATCTCTGTCGCTAAGTTTAAATGAAAAACCGGCTCCAATGGCAAGTCCAAAATCCATGGCATTAAAAGCATGTTTAGCAACTTCTTTTATAGCAGCCTTTGGAATTAAATCAATCGTAGTATTGTTATCAACATCTACCGTAGTAGTTTTAGCCGAAAAGGTTGCAGTATGACCTAAAGCATAACCGAAATAACCACCACCATACAAGTGAGCAGAAACAACCGATTCAGAAATGCGATAAGGAATTAGGTTTTCGGTGCGAATAGGAATTTCAAAATTAACAAATAAAGGGATTTGAAGGTAAGATAAATCATAAAGTGTTTCCTCAACCATTGTAATTTTTCCACCGGCTCCGTCGTCGGTTTCTGTTACTTTTTTCGAATTTGAACCCATTTGCGAATACAACAGATCCATTTGTGCTCCAAGTGTATTAGTAAAATTGTATTTCAATGTGGCACCACCATTAATACCAATTTTCTTGTTAAAGGCTACATTGCTAACAGCAGCGCCACTGGCCGAAATATTTGCCATGTTTAATCCAACTTTTCCACCCAAATAAAGTTGAGCCTCTGAAGCAAAAGATGCTACAAGTAGTGCCATCATCAATGATATCTTGTTTTTCATGTATTCTATAATTTTTATAAAAGTTTACAAACGTAATCAGAAATTTATTCAAAGCAAAATATTAACGCGTTTATTTCAAAGCTTGGTATGTATCTTTGCCCATTATTTTTAGTGATTAAGAGCAAATGAAACTTCGCGCAGAACATCTTATGAAACAATATAAAAGCCGAAAGGTGGTTAATGATGTTTCAATTGAAGTAAACCAAGGAGAGATTGTAGGCTTGCTTGGACCCAATGGTGCAGGCAAAACAACGACTTTTTATCAAGTTGTTGGGCTCATTAAAGCAGATGAAGGCAAAATCTTTTTGGATGATATTGAATTAACAAAATTGCCCATGTATAAAAGGGCTCAATATGGCATAGGATATTTGCCTCAAGAAGCCTCTGTTTTTAGAGATTTGTCGGTTGAAGACAATATTATGGCAATTTTGGAAATGACTAAACTTTCAAAATCAGAACAAAAAGAACGCCTTGAAACCTTGATTGACGAATTTAGTCTTGGTAAAGTTCGAAAAAATCGCGGTGCCGTATTGTCCGGTGGTGAACGCCGACGAACTGAAATTGCACGTGCTTTAGCTGTAAATCCAAAATTTATTTTGCTCGATGAGCCTTTCGCAGGCGTTGATCCAATTGCTGTTGAAGATATACAAGCTATTGTTAAAAAACTGGTTGAGAAAAATATCGGTGTACTCATTACCGATCACAATGTTCATGAAACTTTAACAATTACCGACCGCTCCTATTTGCTTTTTGAAGGTAAAATTCTGAAAGCAGGCACGGCCGAAGAATTAGCTTCTGATGAAATAGTTAGGCGTGTTTATCTTGGGCAGAATTTTGTGCTTCGTCAATAATAATAATCAATAAATACTTAAACTGCTTAACTGCACTGCTATCTTCCATGATGCTCTAAAAGCCAAGCATTCAAATTAAAAATAACCCGAATTTAGCTCTTTAATCCACTACTTCGTCTGCATCGTCTAGAGGTGCGAAAAGCACATTTTCACCTTGCTTCCATGTAATTAAAGCACACTGAACTTTTTCAATAGCAACTAGTTATCTTTCAAAAGTTAATCGCATTCCGCCCCTTTCGCCAGTAAACGCTTCATTGCTGTAAACCTTTATTCCATTTACAAATGTTGTGTGAATAGCTGATGTAAACGTTTTGCCTTCGAAGGGTGACCATCCGCATTTATATAAAATATTGTTTTTGGTAACCGTGTAATTTTTATTGGGGTTAACCAACACTAAGTCTGCAAAATAACCTTCACGAATAAATCCACGTTTTGAAATTTGGAAACACTCAGCCGGGGCATGACACATTTTTTCTACCATTCGCTCTTTAGAAATTCTTCCACTTTTAGAATGTTCAATCATTTGCTGCAAACTATGCTGCACCAAAGGAATTCCTGAGGGTGACTTTAAATACGGATTATTTTTCTCTTCTAATGTATGTGGGGCATGATCGGTGGCAATTATATCCAGATAATTATTATTTAGCGCATCCCAAAGTGCTTCACGATCTTCATCGTACTTAATGGCAGGGTTGCACTTTATCAAATTTCCCAAAGTTTCGTAATCTTCATAGGCAAAAGTTAAGTGATGCACGCATACTTCTGAAGTAATTCGTTTTTCTTTTAATGGAATTTCGTTAGAGAACAGAATAATTTCATCCAAGGTACTAATATGCAAAATATGCAAGCGTGTGTTGTATTTACTTGCTAAATCAACTGCAAATTCTGAAGAAATTAAACAGGCCTCACGACTTCTTATTTCTGGATGATATCGCGGTAAAATTGCATCATGATATTTCTCGGAATAAAGATGCATGTTCGCTTTAATAGTATCTTCATCTTCACAATGGGTGGCAATGAGCATTTCGCATTTAGAAAACAATTCATCTAAAATATCCGGGTCGTCTACCAACATATTTCCTGTTGAGGAACCCATAAATATTTTAACACCACAAACATTTTCAGGATCGGTTCTTAAGACTTCATCAATATTATCGTTGGTAGTACCCATAAAAAACGAATAGTTTGCAGGTGAAACTGCGGCGGCAATGGCATACTTTTGTTCAAGTAAGTCACGCGTTATGGCATGAGGAATTGTATTTGGCATTTCCATAAACGTGGTTACCCCCCCGGCAACGGCAGCCTTTGATTCGGTAGATATATTTGCTTTATGCGTTAAACCCGGTTCGCGAAAATGCACCTGATCATCAATAACTCCGGGAATGAGCCACAAACCTGCAGCATCTATAACTTCGTAGTTATTGTCAGAAATTCCCTGATTACTTATATTTTCTATTAATCCATCCTTAATAAGCAAATCACCGGTAAAAGTTTTACCTTCGTTAATTATGCTAGCGTTTTTTATGAGAATTGGTCGCATGAGTATTTTTTGAGTTTGGAAGAAATAAAATTCAGTATGACAAAGGTCGAACAATTATTTTTGAATTTTCCAAAATGTCTAAAAAATAGACTGTAATATACTTTCGTAAGCGTAAGATGCGATTTTGGATCATCAAAACTTATGGTAGATAAATTCAATATAAGGGTTTATGGCATTTGCTGTGATGGCAATAATGTGCTTTTGGTTCATGAAAACTTAAATGGATTTGAGTTTACAAAGTTTCCGGGTGGCGGTTTAGAGTTCGGCGAAGGCATAAAGGATGCACTAGTTCGAGAAATAAAAGAGGAACTCAACTTAGATTGCACTATTAAAACGCATTTTTACACTACCGATTTTTTTCAACGCAGCGCTTTTAAATCCAATGAACAATTAATTGCTGTTTATTATTTTATAGATATTCCTGACATTAATTCGATTTATACATTTCCACTTCAGTTAAATCAATCTCATAACCATCAACTTCGTTTTTTTTGGCAAGCTATTTCAGAACTCAATGATACCATGCTTACTTTCCCTGTTGACAAGTTAATTATTGAAAAATTGAAATCTCTTCAAATCTAGCTAATACAGAACTCATTTTACGTTCATTTTCATCAAAGTAAGTCCTTGAAAATAAGTGCATAAAAAATTAAAAGAAAACGAAATTTATGTATGAGTTCTTTTATTTTTGTCGCCTAAGTATTTCTAGAAAAAATGTCATTTTCAGTGATAAATTTATCTAAGGCTTTCTCAGCTAAGATTCGCATGTATGGACATTGTATGCTTTCCTTAATTTTAAATCACTTCTTTTTTATATGAAACAATCCAATGGGCACCATCATATTCCATTTAATGCGGCTGGCGTTCTACTTGCAATCGGAATTATTTATGGAGATATTGGAACTTCGCCTCTTTACGTTTTTAATGCAATTCTAGCTAAAAAGCTGGTTACCGAACAATTAATTTTAGGCTCTTTAAGTTGTGTTTTTTGGACCTTAACACTTCAAACGACCTTGAAATATGTCATACTAACCCTTCGTGCCGACAATAATGGTGAAGGTGGAATTCTTTCTCTATATGCTCTTATAAAGCGAAGAAGTAAGTACATGTTGCTACCTGCTATCATTGGGGGAAGTGCTTTATTGGCCGATGGAATTATTACCCCGCCCATTTCCGTTTCCTCCGCCGTTGAAGGTCTCAATAAACGAATACCAAATCTACCAACCGTTGAGATTGTTATGGTTATATTAACACTCTTATTTATTATTCAGCAATTTGGAACACGAACTGTTGGAAAGTGGTTTGCCCCGGTTATGGTGTTATGGTTTTCGATGATGGCCTTTTTAGGCATTTTGCAAATTGTAAATATGCCTTCAATTTTCAAGGCTTTAAATCCATACTATGCTTATGACCTGCTATCAACCTATCCGCAGGGGTTTTTACTTTTAGGAGGAGTTTTACTTTGTACTACAGGAGCCGAATCCTTGTACAGCGACCTCGGGCATTGCGGAAGAAAAAACATCCGAATCAGTTGGATTTTTGTAAAAACCTGTTTGCTTTTGAATTATTTCGGACAAGGTGTTTGGCTGTTAGGCCATACCGGGCAACTTATGGACGATAAACGGATTTTCTTTGAAATAATGCCACATTGGTTCTTGATTCCCGGAGTTATTATTGCCACAGTTGCAGCCATTATTGCCAGTCAGGCTATTATTTCCGGGTCTTTTACATTAATTAGTGAAGCCATAAGGTTAGGATTTTGGCCAAAAATGCGTATTGTTTATACAACCGAACAAAAGGGTCAAATTTTTGTTCCAGCCATCAATTTTATGCTTTGGGTAGGCTGTATTTTTATCGTTTACCATTTTCAAGAATCAACAAAAATGGAAGCTGCCTATGGAATGGCTATAACACTTACCATGCTAATGACAACCATGTTGTTTGCCACCTATTTAAGGGTACGTTTAAAAGTTAAACCAATACTTATAGGTTTGTTTTTAGCTGTTTTCTTAACAATTGAAGGAAGTTTCTTTATCGCCAATTTGCAAAAATTCGCGAATGGTGGTTATGTAACTTTGCTTATTGCAGCTTGTTTAGTTGGGTTGATGCTTGTTTGGTACCGCGCACGTCAAATTCGTAATCAATTGGTAGAATTTGTTGAATTAAAACCATTTATCCCATTGATTGAAAAATTGAGCAATGACGCCACATTGCCAAAATATGCCACCAATCTTGTTTTTCTTACAAGCAGTGAAAAAATAGAACGAGTTGAGAAAAAAATATTGTACTCTATTTTTGATAACAAACCAAAACGAGCCGATGTTTATTGGCTAGTTCACATCAATGTTCAAGATCATCCTTACACCTGCGAATACACTGTAAATCAGATAGTGCCCAATGATATTATTCGTGTTGATTTCAATCTAGGATTTCGTGTTGATCAAAAAATTAACATCCTCCTTAGAAAGGTAATCGAAGACATGATTGCCAGCAAAGAACTAGATGTTGATATGAAGTATCGAACCCAATACAGTTTTATCGGAGGTGATTTTAGATACGTCCTCATTAAAAAAGAATTTTCCTACGAAAACGAAATGCAATTTTTTGATAAACTTCTCGTATTCGGGCACTCCATTATCAAGCATTTCGGATTAACCGAAGAAAAAGGATTTGGTTTGGATCAAGCCATCGTTACCACAGAAACCTATCCACTTATTTTTAATAGAAAAACTAAAGACTTTCCTTTAAAACGAACAGATAGCACGTTTCTTTAACTCAAGACCTGCCTAAAAACATTCCAAATCGGTAGCCACTGTAATTTGTGACAGACACTCTTTAGTATCTGCTCACATTAAAGGAATCCTCATTAAAAGTTGCGGAGTTAGGAACCTTGTTTTGGTTCGGGAGCTTTTAGAAGGTGCAATATAAAGGTGCTTTAAACGGTTTACAAACTTCATCAAGACTAAAATATATATCTTTAATCGGTTTATAAAGAAGGTTTTAATGTCTTAAAAATCTTGGTTCGAAGGAATTCTCCTCTCTGAGAAGGGTGTGTTCTTGTATTTTGGGGTGATTGCTAACTAAAAACATAAGTCCAAATTCACTGCCTCACTCTCGAAGAGTGGAATCGCTATAAACAAGCATTTTCTGGTGGACTAAGCTCCTTAATTTTCCTCAAAAAAAGTCATGCTAAGTTCACTTTAAAATCCTTGTGTGAACTCAAAACGGTTATTTTAAAAAGCTAAATTTGGATGAACAAATGGAATAAACCAAAATAAAATTTTTCAATTCTTTTAAAGACTCCCCAACTTTTAATTCTGATCCTTTATTTGTTGCAAAAAATGGAACTGTTTTAGGTTAAATACTTCTCCAACTTCTGAAATTGCGAAAGAATTTAATCAAATAGCATCTATTTCCGAACACCGAGTTTTTAAAGTTATTGAATTGCCACAAGTGGCAAACAACTGTGCAAAACTGATAAATTAATTACTTCGTAATTATGAATTAGGTTAGATTAAAAATAAAGCGACTTGATGGACAAGGAAATTTATTGCCTTGTGAAGTACTTAATTGTGGAGGTAATAATCTCGAAGCCGAATTAGGTATTACACTAAACGGCTATTCTTTACCCGACTTCTTGGGTCGGGAAATCAAACAATTTGGTGTAACAAATTTTAAACGAATAAATTCCACTGTAATTACTTTAATGACACCCGAACCAACGGATGGAATTTACAAAAGTGAAGGAGTTGAAGTATTTCTGAAAAAGCGCGTTTACGCTGACCGAACAAGCAGAGAGGACCGCATAAATTTTAGTGACGTTCATAAAGCTGGCGTTCGACATTCTTTAACAAATTTGGAAATGCATTTAATAGGCTTTGACTTCTAAAGTGGCAAAATATAGAAATAGGAACGGAAATATTTCATTCTTTGACATCAAGGAACTGAAACTGCTGTTTAAAGTTTCTCATCATTGCTTTTGCATTGAAACAGGAATTATAATCAAACTTGTTCTATGCCTTCTCTTTCCGAAACAGAACAACACTACAAATGCGGCAATAAAATAATTCTTGGTTTAAGAACAGACTTTCAATTATTCTTAGGTCAGATGGCTAAAGGCAACATTTATTGCGACCCTGAAATTAAAATGTGAAATGCATCAACCAAGCCGAAGATTAAAAATAAGCCAGTTTCGTATTAGATCACAGCATCTTAAAAACCTATACAAGCAAAATGAAACTATTGACATAACGACATAAAAATGTCAACGCATTTACAGTCGCATTTTATTTTCCTAAAACTTGTACCAAATCAAAAGAATCTGCAAGTAACCGCCCAAGAACATTGCAAACTTTTTAGGAAAGACCTTCGACATAAGAAAACTTCTATCCAGTAAAGCAGCTGATGTTTTACGACACTATTAAAGTATATATATTTAAGCTTTTCGGTAAACAAAGGACTTTAAAAAAGGCATTTTAAGGCACACAATTTTGTTTAATGTAAATTTTAATTTCAAATTGTGAGTGCCTTAAGATTTAACAAATTAGAACACTTTTTACAGAGTTGCGCAAGGGCTTCACTTTTGTGAGTTGTAAGTTAACGTTTCTATGAAAAACATTTTGAAAATTATGGTGTAATGGACAAAATTACTGATTTTTTAAAGATTGGAGTATAGAGAAGTCTGATTAACATTGAATACATAAATTATGCATAGTTCTTGTGCGAAATAAAGCAATTTTTGCAGACATAGTGAATCTAACTATGGCGAAGAATTTAACGAAGTTACAGCCGAAAACTACTATAATTATAAAATTAAGTAGATTTTAGGCAGCTTATATCCCAAATGTTTAAATTTGCAATATGCAAATCAATGATAAACTTTTTGAATTCAGGCTTCCTGCCACCGATGGAAATACTTACAGTAAGTACTCGTTTGCTGATAGATACGCATTACTCATTATCGTGTCCTGCAATCATTGCAAGTATTCGCGAGCCTACTGGAATCGTATTGTAAAGCTATGGGACAAATTTGAAGAGGATAATTTAGCCGTTATGATTATTAATGGAAACGACGCTACGCAATTCCCCGAAGATTCATTCGAAAATATGAAAAAACTATCCGAGGAAGTTTTTAAAGGACGCTTTCCGTATTTATACGATGAGGATCAAGAAGTCCTAAAGTCTTTAGGTGCCGTGCGAACTCCCGAAGCTTTTTTGTTCAACTCAAGGCGCGAACTCGTGTATAAAGGCGCAATTGACGATGCTTGGGAAAACGAAAATGCCGTTACTAAGGTGTACCTCGAAGACGCTATTGAATACACCCTTGATGGACTTGATGTAGATTATCCTGAGATTGCTGCGGTTGGTTGCAGCATCAAATGGAAAAAAGAAGTCGAGTAATATTCCCATCCTCCTTATTATCGTATGGCCCGATTTGCATTGTAGAAAGTAAAAGGCAATCAATCCGAAAATCTTATTTAAAAATCTTTAAACAATACAGTGAATTCTGCATTACAAATAGAACAACTTATTAAATTGAGCATTGCTAAATGTTTTGAAACGGTGTATCGCGAAACTTTAGCCGCCGACTCAATCAAAATGGAAATTACCAGTAAAGATCATACCGGTGATCTTACTTTTGTGGTATTCCCATATTTAAAAATTTCAAAAAAAAAGCCAGAAGAAACGGCTGAAACCATTGGAAAATTTGTTATTTCCGATTGCTCTAGTGTGGTCCAATACAATGTAATTAAAGGCTTTCTTAACTTTGAACTTAGCCAATCCTATTGGTTAAATTTTTTAAAGGATAATTTCGCTAATCCCGATTTTGGAAAAGCAAAGAATGGTCAAAGCCAAACGGTTATGGTTGAGTATTCTTCGCCTAACACTAATAAACCTTTGCACTTAGGCCATGTAAGGAATAACTTGCTTGGCTATTCGGTGAGTGAAATTCTGAAATTTGCAAACTACAAGGTAGTTAAAGCCAATCTAATCAACGATCGCGGAATTCATATTTGTAAAAGTATGTTGGCTTGGAAACATTTTGGAAACGGTGAAACACCCGATTCTTCGGGATTAAAAGGCGATCATTTGGTCGGCAAATATTATGTTGAATTCGACAAACATTACCGACTTGAGATTTCAAAACTCATAGAAAGCGGAATGACTGAAGATGAAGCAAAAAAGCAGGCCCCATTGATGAAAGAGGCACAACAAATGCTTTTGCTGTGGGAAAAGGGGGATGCCGAAACCATGCAACTTTGGAAAACCATGAATGCTTGGGTTTACAGTGGCTTTGAAAAAACGTATCAGCGCATGGGCGTTGATTTTGATAATTACTATTACGAAAGCAATACCTATTTACTAGGGAAAAATAGTGTAAACGAAGGCTTAGAAAAAGGTGTTTTTGTAAAAGACCCAGATGGTAGCGTTTGGATTGATTTAACGGCCGATGGTTTAGACCGCAAAATTGTATTGCGAGCGGATGGTACTTCTGTTTACATTACTCAAGATATTGGAACCGCCCAATTAAAATACGATGAAACCCATATGGATAAATCGGTTTATGTGGTAGGTAACGAACAAGATTATCATTTTAAAGTTTTAAAATTAATCCTACAAAAATTAGAAAAACCCTTTGCCGACGGCATCTTTCATTTAAGCTACGGAATGGTTGATTTGCCAAGTGGCAAGATGAAAAGCAGGGAGGGAACCGTGGTGGATGCAGATGAATTAATGGAATCAATGCATGCAACCGCTAAGCAAATTACAGAGGATTTGGGTAAAACGGAAGGACTTTCTACCAGCGAGCTCGAATTACTTTACGAAACCATTGCCATGGGCGCTTTAAAATACTTTTTGTTAAAAGTAGATCCTGTAAAACGAATGATGTTTAATCCCCAAGAATCTATTGATTTTCATGGTAATACTGGACCATTTATCCAATATACGCATGCTCGTGTTCGATCTATATTGCGCAATATAGAAACTGTTTTAATTATTTCTACCGAGGCAGTTTTACATCCTGCTGAACAAGAATTGCTAAATGTTTTGTCACAATTTCCGGCAAAAGTTATAGCAGCAGCAGAGGCGTACAGTCCGGCTATAATCGCCAACTATATGTTTGAAATAGCCAAGTCGTTTAATCGTTTATACCACGAAGTCTCCATTCTTGGTGAATCAGATTCTTTGTTAAAACAAAATCGATTGGCAATCTGTTTACTTACTGCACAAAGCATCCGCAACGGTATGCAATTATTAGGCATAGAAGTACCAGAACGAATGTAAATTATGAGTATCAATTCAGAAAAAGACTATTATATAAACGATAAAGGACTCCTGGTTTTTACACGCGAATACCATTTAAAACGCGGTGAATGCTGTGGTAACGGCTGTTTAAACTGCCCATTTGATTATATAAATGTATCTTCAAAATCATTAAGAGCCCAATAAGGCCGTAGAGGTCAGTAAAAAACTAACTTCTATTCCTCTGATTTTCCACATACCTTATCAATCTTCTGTTTGCCAAAACACAATAACCGACTTAATTTAGCTGTTTTAAAAAAGAATGAATTTAACACGACTTTTACAAGGCATATTTCTGATCGTAATCATCAGTGTATCTGCCTGTAAATCTAACAAACCGACCGTTTCTAAAAATGGAGACGTGGTAAGTTATAATACACGAAAAACCTTTAATCAACATTATTACGAAGGTGCCAAGCAAAAAGCCTTAAGCAATTATAAAGAGGCAATAGATGAATTCAAAAAGGCTTTGGCTATCATTCCCGGCGATCATGAGACCATGTACCAATTAGCGAATATCTTTTTTAAGGATAAGCAATTGGAAGAGGCCATTCATTGGGCTGAACTCGCTGTTAAGAAAAATCCAAATTTTAATTTCTGGTATTACGGACAATTGGCACAAATGTATAGTGAAGCCAAGCAATTTGAAAATTCTGCCAATATCTTTTCAAAAATGGCTGAAAAGGAACCTGCTCGAAAAACAAATTATGAAGAAGCCGGAAACCAATTTCTAAATGCGCAAAAGCCAAAGGAAGCAATTAAGTTTTTCGAAAAATCTATTGCAAAATTTGGTCCTGAAGAAGCCATTTGTCGAAAGTTAGAAAACCTTTATTTCGACTTAAATCAACCGGCAGATGCGTTGCGAACTATCAAAAAGTTGTCGGACACCTATCCTTCTGATATCAAGTTTTTAGGGTTACTTGCCGAAAGTCAAACCAAAGCTGGAAAGATTTCTGATGCAAAGGCAAGCTACGCTAAAATGCTCCAACTCGACGATCAAAATGGTTATGCATGTTTTGGAATGGCTGATATTTTACGTCGAGAAGGGAAAAATGAAGAATCTTTTTATTATTTAAGTAAAGGTTTTGCAGACAAAAAAGTAAATCTTCAACACAAATTAAAAGTTATTTCTTCGTATTACTTTTTAATTGGTAAGGATGAAAAAAGCGAGGAGCAAGCCTTCGAACTTGGCCAAAAATTAATTGAGGCCCATCCTCAGGATGCCATGGTTTATCAAGTTTACAGTGATATGTTGTTTTCAACGGAAAATTATGCCGAATCACGCGAGTTTCTTAAAAAAGGCCTTTCTATCGATGGGAAAGATTATAGAATTTGGCAAAAGCTGTTTGGTTTGGATATTAAATTAGCAAACAATCAGTTTTTGTTTGAAGACAGCAAAGCCGCTCTGGAATTGTATGCAACGCTACCTGGATTATTCATCATTCACAGTCAGGCAGCGCTTAGAATTGGCGAATATGACCGAGCAATTGAAGCATGTTTGCAAGGACTGGACATTTCGTTTAAAGCAGAAGAAAAAGTTCAGTTATATTTAAACATGGCAGATGCTTGGTTTATGAAAGGAAATTTTGCAAAGACAGATTTTAATTTTGAAAAGGCTCTTGAAACTGACCAACAAAGCAGCTTAGCGCTAAATGATTATGCCTATAACCTGTTTAAACGAAATTCAAATTTGCAAAAAGCCGAAGATTTAGTTTTAAAAGCATTGTCTAAAGAACCTAATAATGGGGCTTACGCTGATACTTACGGTTGCGTATTAATGGCGCTTGGAAAATATACCGAGTCTGAAGCTTGGTTTAAAAAAGCCTTGATTACTGATGGAGAAGATTCTGAAATATGGGAACATTTAGGTGATCTTTACGCAAAGCAAGGTAAAACGAGTTTAGCACTTGAAACCTATAAGAAAGCGCTGTCGAAGGATCCTTTGAATAAATCTCTAGAAAAGAAAATTCTTAATTAAAGCACCTAAATGAAAAGAATTGTAATAATAACAATGGTATTGCTTGTTTTTTTAAGTGCATGCAAGACTCGAAAAAGTCGTTCAAATCGATTGGCAAAATCAGCTTTGGATTCCACTAAAATTGTATTACCTGAAATTAAAGAGGTCGTGAATAATTCTTTCGCCTTTGATTTTCTTAGTTATAAATCAAAATGCGATTACAAGGATGCCAATATGGATCAATCATTTACCATGAATCTGCGCATTAAATTTGATAGTATAATTTGGATATCAGTTACTGCAGTGGGTTTTGAAGTAGCAAGAGCAAAGCTCGACCGAGATTCAATTCGTATATTGAATAGATTAGAGAAAAAATATTATGTTTATGATTATGCATTCATTAAAAAGCTGGCTGGCGCAGATTTAAGTATTCTTCAAATTCAATATTTATTAACCGGAAATTTAATATTCCCTCCTGAAGCCTATAATTTTGCTTCAGAAAAGGATAAGTTTAAAACAGTAGCCGGCTATATTGAAAATACAGTAGCTATAAATGAAAAATCCAAAATCATTGAGCAAATTTTACAACATCTTGTCGAAAAATCGGATGCAGACGTGCTCTATTCGAACTATAAAAAAGTAGATAAACAATTTTTTCCCGGTAAATTAGACATGGCAGTTCAAACGCCCAAAGGTAATGCAAGTTTAATTATGGAAAATAGCAGTATAAATACCAACCCAATTGACGCCTTTCCGTATGAAGTTCCTTCCAAATATGCAAAAGCCAATTAATTTCTCCAAGTATTTTAAGTACCTACTAATTTTGGCTTTGGCTTTTATTTTAAGCGAAGGCTTTAGTCAAAGTCGAAAGGAATTAGAAAGACTCAGAAGTAAAAAGGAGAAAGAGATTGCCGTCACCAAAAAGAAGTTGGAAGAAACAAAGAAGAAAAAAGAGAAGTCGGAGGAAGTTCTTTCAGCTTTGCGCAATCAAATTACCCAAAAGAGAGAATTAGCAGGAATTTATAACACTGAATTAGGGAAAATAGATATTGAAATTACCCATTTAAATGAAGACGTCCAGGCTTTGGATTTTGAAATAGATAAATTGCGTCGTGAATTTGCAAAATTGGTGGTTCAAGGATACAAGAAGCGAGATGCCGCTTCAAAAATTAATTTTTTATTTTCAGGCAATACCTTTCCCGAAACGGTTCGAAGATTTATTTACTTAAAGAAGTTATTGGGTTTTCGCAAAAAGCAGCTAGTTCTTATTGAGGATAAAAAATTGGAAAAAGCTGAAAATTTAGCTGCTACGGAGCAAATTAAAGCTGAAAAACTTGGCATTGTAAAACGTAACAATCAAATTCAATCTGAATTGGAAGAAGACGAAAATTCGGAGGAAGTTTTAATCACTCATTTGCAATTAAAGGAATCGACGCTGCAATCAGATTTGCGCAAGAAAGAAAAGGCTTACCGCGAATTGGATGCAGCGATAAAACGAGCAATCGAAAAGGAAATTGAAATTGCACGCCTAAAGGCCGAACAAGAGAAGCAAAAAGAATTGGCCCGTTTACGAGAAAAAAACAAAGCGGAAAAAAGCAAAGGAACTAATAAGCCGGAAGAAAAGTATGTGCCGCCGGTTTCAAATGACGGTTTTGGAAAAATGCGTAGCCGATTGCCTTGGCCCTTAAGCAGTGGTCAGATTGCTCAAGGATTTGGTAGTCATCGACATCCAACTTTGCCGGATGTTACAGTAATGAATAATGGCGTAAACATCAGTGGTTCTAGTGGTAGCGCTGTTAAATGTGTTTACGAAGGTGAAGTTTCCGCAATTTTACAAATACCCGGAATGCAAAATACCATATTAGTTAAACATGGAGATTTTTTTACGGTATATGCAAAGCTGGAAACGGTATCGGTTAAAAAGGGTGACAAAATTAAAACCAACCAAAATATTGGGACACTTGGTACAGATAGTGATGGCAAAACAGAACTCCATTTTGAAGTTTGGCAAGGCAATCAACGCATGGATCCTGAAACTTGGCTCTATAAGCGTTAAGGTCGGCATCGATTAATTTATAAATCTTAATGAAATTTAAAATAACCTCGAACTTTGTTCCAACCGGAGATCAACCTACCGCAATAAAACAATTGGTTGATGGCCTTGATCGGGGAGATGCAAACCAAACCTTGCTCGGGGTAACCGGTTCGGGTAAAACCTTTACCATTGCCAATGTAATTGAAAAGGTTCAGAAGCCAACCCTTATTGTTAGTCATAATAAGACGCTAGTAGCGCAGCTCTATTCCGAGTTTAAGAATTTTTTTCCTGAAAATTCAGTTCAGTTTTTTGTTTCTTATTACGATTACTATCAACCAGAAGCCTACCTTCCAACATCTAACACCTACATTGAAAAAGATCTAAATATAAATGAGGAAATTGAAAAACTGCGGTTAAAAACTATATCGTCTTTACTTTCAGGAAGACGTGATATCATCGTTATTGCTTCCGTTTCCTGCATTTATGGTGCAGGTAATCCCTATGATTATGGCAAAAGTATTGTGCGTGTAAAAATCGGACAAAAAATAGCTCGAAATGTATTTTTGTATTCCTTAGTTGAAAGTTTATATAGCCGAACAACGGTTGAGTTTAAACGTGGAACGTTTCGTGTAAACGGCGATAACGTTGATATATTTTTGGCTTATGAAGATTTTGCATTTCGTGTTTCCTTTTTTGGCAACGAAATTGAAGAACTCTGCTCTTTCGACCCAACCACCGGTAGAACCATTGAAAAGATGGAGGATATGGCTATCTATCCAGCGAATATCTATGTTACCAATAGAGATTCCATGCAATCGGCTATTCGTGATATTCAGGATGATTTGGTGAAGCAACTTGATTTTTTTAAATCGCAAGGCAAACACTTGGAAGCAAAAAGACTCGAAGAGCGTACCAATTTCGACTTAGAAATGATTCGTGAATTGGGCTATTGCAGCGGTATAGAGAATTATAGTCGATATATGGATAGACGAAATCCGGGCGACCGGCCTTTTTGCTTAATTGATTATTTTCCAAAAGACTTTTTGATGGTAATTGATGAAAGTCATGTTACCTTACCTCAAGTTAGAGCCATGTATGGCGGCGACCGAAGTCGGAAACAGAATTTGGTAGAATATGGTTTTAGATTGCCGGCTGCCATGGATAACAGGCCCTTGAAGTTTGACGAATTTGAAACGATGAAAAATCAAGTCATCTTTGTGAGTGCGACACCGGCTGACTATGAAATTCAGCAAAGCGAAGGTATTTTAGTGGAGCAATTAATTAGACCAACAGGTTTACTTGATCCCGAAATTGAAGTTAGACCTTGCAGCAATCAGGTAGATGATTTGTTGGATGAAATTGATTTAAGGATTAAAATGGGCGACCGTATTTTGGTAACGACCCTAACTAAGCGCATGGCTGAAGAATTGGATAAGTATTTGAGAAATCTCGGTGTAAGCGCAACCTATATTCACAGCGAGGTAAAAACCTTGGATAGGGTTGAAATTTTGAAAAATCTAAGACTTGGAAATATTGATGTATTGGTTGGGGTAAACTTATTAAGAGAAGGATTGGATTTGCCAGAAGTTTCTTTGGTAGCTATCCTCGATGCTGATAAGGAAGGTTTTTTGCGCAGCGAGCGAAGCTTAACCCAAACTATAGGAAGAGCCGCAAGAAACGAAAGAGGCAAAGTTATTATGTACGCCAACCGAGTTACCGAAAGTATGCGCAAAACGATTGAGGAAACTGAAAGACGCAGAGCCAAGCAAATTGAATACAATACAAAACATGGTATAACGCCAAAAACAATTATTAAGAGTATTGATGATTTAATAGATCGTCCTTATTCATACGATCCGCGAACTGGAAATTTACCAAAACCATATATTGAGAAAGAAACCGTGAATCTTGCAGCCGATCCGGTTATTCAGTATTTAGGAAAAGAAGAGTTGAAGAAACTGTTTGAAATAACGAAAAGTCGCATGATGAAAGCAGCAAAAGACCTCGATTTTATTGAAGCTGCCCGATTAAGGGACGAGATGCTGGAGTTGGAAAAAATGGTTGGCAGAGCTGTGTAAAGTTAGCTTATACCCTAGCGTGAAATCGAAAACTCTATTTGATAATCTTCCTGCTTAATTTGTTCGTTGCTCTTTCCTTGAGGAGGTAAAACTTGAGTAATGGTAATGTGTTTACCTTCAAAAATTAAAGGAGGCTTTGAGGCTTCTGCGGATGCAACCGAAAAGGAGGCTTTTTTATTTAAATGAATTTCGGCAACAACCTCACCCGACCAAATACAGTGAGCGTTTGCAGGGCATCTGGAATCCTCGGTTACTTTTATAAATTTCAATAGAACTGGATTCGATTCGCCTTGAATATAAAAGAGGCCACTTTGACCAGGAGACAAGATACCTTTTCCATCGGGAAATCTTAAGGCAGGCTTTATGGGGTCCTTTTTACATGAAATAAAAAGGGTTAAAAACACCAATAGAATGGAAATCGAAATAGAATTTTTCATAAATAAATATTCAAATTTAACAAGAATTTTTTATCGAGAAACGTTGAATCTGTTTTTTTACATTAATGGGAAGATTTGGTGATTGACGGGATGGATTTTTAAATCAAAAGGAATATTTGAGATGTCGGGAATTTTTGGGAATCAAAAAGTTTTAGTTTTTCTTAATTTAAGCTTTGAAATTGATTAGTAAAGTTTCTAAAACAACTTCCTTCATTCAGATTAAAACCTGACAGGTTTCCTTAAAAATTTATTCCATAATTTCTGGGCTATTCAATAAACCTGTCAGGTTTTTCCTTTAAAGAGTTCCATTGAAACACGTAAGTTATTTTGGAAACTTTACTTTATAACTGGAAAAATAAATATTTTCAATTTTTGTAGCTTGAATGTCCCACATTAATTTGATAACTTAAGCTTAAACCTAAAATCGTTGGATTGAGGGGTGATTCAAAATATCGTTTTTCCTGAACCGTACTAAAATTATTATACCATTTCGTGTTCCATAGGTTTGACCGAATCTAAGACCGGCATAAAATTCAAACCTAAGGTGATTATGGGAATTGAACGGAATATGTTTGCCAAAGCGCATCTCAAAGTCAATGGATTTGCAACCCGCATTCGTAATGGTTACATTGGGTTCATCGGAGTCTAAATCATCATTTTCATTGTTTAAGTCGTATTCATAAGACATTACACTTTCAAAACTGTGCACTAAAAACTTAAAGCTAATTTATTTATAGGTTAAATGCTTTTTTTTGCCTGATGAAGGCTTATTTATGAGGTCGGTAATTAACAAGCTGTAATGTTCGCCGATGGCATACATTTGAAACGAGCTTCCAAAAATTGAAGAGCCTGCTAAGAAATTTGATTTTTGGGCAGTAGTTCCTGCTTCCACGCCAAAAAATAAATGGTTTAATTTTTCCTTATCGTCACCACTTAAAACTTTAAAGGAGAATATTGGTAACTAAAATTTGATACCCATTGCAAAAATCCGCTTCTTGCTCCAAGAGTTACCATGTGTCTTACAAAGATTGCCCAGTTAAATCACCTAAATTTATGAATAACAATATGAAGACAAGTGAAGCAAGTTTATAAATGTTTATGTTCATGTTTTCTGAACAGTTAAATTTATAATTGAAAGTAAAGGTACGGTTAAATTTTCGATTTACAAAAGTTATGCTCTAAGTTAAAAAAAATAATAGCGGAAGGGAAGGCTAGGAAAACCCCTTGACACAATCTTTATACAGGCATCCTTTTAATGCAGATTTTGGGTTAAATAATTATCTACAAAATACTATCTTTGTCATACGATTGAAATAATTATCTTTTCCTGAAATAAGTTTATGAAAAAAATCATCAGTATTTTATTGATATGTGCATTTGTTGTATTGACTAAGCAAGTAAATTCACAAAACCTGATATGGGCAAAACACATGGGAGGCAGCAGCAATGCAATTGGAAATTCAGTAGCGATGGATGCAATTGGAAATATTTATACGACGGGGGTGTTTTCTGGCACCGCTGACTTTGACCCAAGTCCCTCAACATTCAATTTATCCTCCGCAGGTTATTATGATATTTTTGTTTCAAAGTTAGATGCTTCTGGTAACTTTCTCTGGGCGAAACAAATGGGCGGCTCAGATTATGAAGCGGGTTTATCAATTGCGGTAGCTGCTAATGGGGATGTTTACACAACAGGATATTTTTGGGGTACTGCCGACTTTGACCCCGGTAGCGGCAAGCAAAATTTGACTTCATCAGGTTTGGGGGATATTTTTATTTCCAATTTAGATGCTTCCGGAAATTTCAAATGGGTGAAACAACTGGGTGCTGCCAAATATGATATTTGTAACGCCATTACCTTGGACGTTAACGGAAATATTTTTTTAACCGGATCGTTTGCCGGAATGGTTGACTTTAACCCAGGTCCTGGCGTATTCAATATGACATCTACTATTGGCAGCAGCGATGATGATATTTTTATATTAAAGTTAAACGCAGCAGGTGATTTTACATGGGCAAAACGAATGGAAAATGGAGGAGATCGCGATGCAGGACTTTCGATTAAAGTGGACGTGGCCGGAAATGTTTATACATGCGGTTATTTTAGATCTGGTATTGATTTTGATCCTGGTCCAGGTGTTTTTTACATAAGCTTAGTTGATAAAAGCGACATCTTTGTTTCCAAGTTAGATGCTTCAGGTAATTTTAAATGGGCTAAAGCAATGGCAGGAACAGGTGAAGAACAGGCCAATGGCATATTTTTAGACAGGAGCGGAAATGTATACACAACCGGGGCATTTGAACGCACTGTAGACTTTGATCCGGGCCCAGGAATATATAATCTGACTGTAGATAGCTTAACAGATATTTTTGTTTCTAAATTAGATTCTTTGGGAAATTTTAAATGGGCGAAAAAGATGGGTGGGAAAGATGATGAAACGAGCTTATCCATAGCTTTAGATCTCGCTGGGAATGTGTATACAACCGGAAATTTTTCAGGTATTGCTGACTTTGATCCGGATGCCGGAACATTTAATCTTAGCAGTACTAAGTACACTAAGACATGGGCCGTTGATATTTTTATTTCCAAATTAGACTCTTTGGGAAATTTTGTATGGGCAAAAAAAATTAGTGGAGGGACTTCTCAAATAGGCCACTCAATAATGTCGGACGCGAGTGAGAATGTATTTTTAACTGGGGAATTTTACGGAACAGCCGACTTTGATCCAGGCTCCGGAACCTATAATCTCGTATCCGGAACTCAAAGAGATGTTTTTGTTGTAAAGCTTGGTGCTGAAGTTGGCTTGGTAAAGAAGATTATTTCTCCTGTTAAAATTAGTATTTACCCCAACCCTAACCCCAATATCTTAACCATAGAATCGCCAACTATAGTAAATATAAAACTTAGCGACACTGGGGGAAGAATGATTTTGGAACAGAAAAATATTCAGCAAATCAATTTGGAAAACTATCCCAGCGGCACTTATTTTTTGATGATTACAGACCAAGAAAATAACGTGCTCACTGTAGAAAAAATTATTAAAATGGATTAAAGAATTAGCAAAACAAGAGAGTAATTTGCTCTCAGCTTTGTTTTTTTTAAGCATTCTAAAATAATACAACGTTTGTGTTCTAGGCGGATGCAGTTCCGTTCCTTCCTTTACCCCGATTTAATCAACAGAAAATCCTTAGAATCGAACTTCTTGATTTAGCTAGGTTTAATCGAATCTGCAATTTCTATGGCGGATTTTTGGGTTTAAATAAAAAGTGACTCATCATTTAACTGATAAACCGCTCTTTTGGGGAGCACCATGGTTCGCTACTTCAAATATAAAAACCAAGTGAAATTGCAAAGGAAAATTTAGAAATACTTGGAATAATTACTGAAACAATTTTCGAACCGCACTCAGCATCTTAAGTTTTAAACTACCATATTTTTAAAATGTACGTTAATACCTTTAAAATTGCCTTCCAACTAGAATTTAACCTTTCAAAACTCCCCTCCCTCAAAAGTCTTAATTTTGAAGACGTGTAAAAGTGCGATTTTTTTAAGAAAAGCGTTATACATACTAATAAATCTATGTTAAGAACAATTATTGTATTTTTTTTACTATTGCCTACAACTACAATCGTTTTGGCCCAAAAAAAAATTACGGTTTTGCTACAAGATTCATTGCCGGCAGGAATAAAATACGAGAAATTAGTTTCAGATAAATCTGCCGTTGAACAACAAGCGCTTAAAATTGTGAATCAATTGTTAGCCAAAGGATTTGTTACGGCATCGGTTGATAGTATTCATTTGAAAAACGATACAGCAAGGGTAAAAATTTACATGGGAAATGTGTTTCATTGGGGATTAGTAAATTTTAAATTCATGCCCAAACCAATAATCAAACAATTTGAATTTGAACAGTCCACTCAAGGGCCAATATCGGTTGAGAATTTAAAAAAATCAATGTTTCAAACCTTGTCCTACTTTGAAAATCGGGGCTATCCGTTTGCTTATTTTTACTGGGATTCATTAGCCATACATTCAGATACAATTCTGGGTTCTCTGTATTTCGAAAAAAATATATTAATCACTTTTGATACCATAGCCCTTGCCGGTGAAGCGGGTGTTAATAAAAAATTTCTTTATAATTACCTCGGTATTCGGCCCGGTGACCCTTATAACGAATCGCTCGTATTACAAGTTGCAGGTAAACTGTCTAAATTGCCTTTTACAAGCTTGCAGAGTAAGCCCTTGGTGTATTTTGTAGGTCGAAAGGCGATTATGGTTTTAAATCTTAAGAAACGACGTACCGATCGACTTGATGGGTTAATTGGTTTTGCGCCAAACACCGGCACACCTGGCAATGCTAATTTATTGGTTACAGGCGAATTTCATCTTGACTTTAAGAACCTAAAAGGCAGTGGAAAGGGATTTAAAGCAGATTGGCAAAGTTTTAAGGCCAGAAGTCAAACGTTAAATATTGGACTTAGCTTACCTTATTTATTTAATCAGCCAATTGGGTCGGAGTTTTCAGTTGATTTTTTAAAGTACGATACCATTTATACTGAAACACGTTTTCAGTTGTCTACCCAATACATTTTTTCGGGATTAGATCATGCAAAAGTATTTTATGAACAAAAAACCACAAATCTTCAGTTCGCAGATACGTTCAGTGTGCGACAGAGTAAAACCTTGGGACAACTAACCTCTATGCGAACTTCACGCTATGGTATCGGTTTCAATTCAATAACATTCGATAATAGAATTAGCCCGAAAAAAGGGTATTTGGCAGATATGGATGTATCCGTTATTAATCGAGTTATACTTAAAGACGACCGTATAAATCGTGTAAAGTTTTATAATTCCAAAGAGAATGTTTTTTACACTGTTTATGATTCCATGAAACTAAAATCCAATCAATTTATGGTCCAATTTGCTTTTGCCAAACCCTTTCAGGTATTGAAAAGATTGGTTATTTTTAACGAATTGAGAGGTAATTATTTTTTCTCGCCAACCATATATTTTAATGAACTTTATCGTTTCGGAGGAAACAATACGTTTAGGGGTTTTAATGAACAAGCCTTATTTGCCAGTTCTTTGTCAATAATTAATTTGGAAGTACGATATTTGCTGTCGGAAAATTCCTTCTTAAGATTGTTTGGTAACATAGCCTCTTATGCTGATAAGAGTGTTAGAACCAACAGAATTTCGAGTGACATGCCTTATGGTTTCGGGGGAGGAATTAACCTTGAAACAGGCGGTGGAATCTTTAATATAAGTGTGGCTTTAGGCAAATCAAAATTTAATCCAATTGATTTTAAAAATGCTAAAGTACATTTTGGATTAATAAACTATTTTTAACTAACCTTGAAAAAACTACTTCTATACATTTTTATTCTACTAAATGGGGTTCACTTTGCACAGGCAGACACTACTGCGATAAATCTTACCGACAGCACTATCAATCAGACAGATACGCTAAATCAGGATTCTATAAAAGCTGCCGACACTTCGAACACAAAAAAAACCGAAATTATGATGCCACCTGCCAATCCGCGATCACAAGGAACGGAGGTTTGGGTATTTATTGCCTGCTGTATTACCTTTTTTTTAGCAGGACTTAATCGCAGAATCAATGAAAAGAAACACGATCAATCTATTCTTGGGTTTTTAAATTTTGGTATTATTAGTCAATCTACCGACCGTTCGTTCTATGAGTTTAATATTCATCAGTTATTAGGCTTAATCGTCCATAATTTAATCATTGCATTTTGGTGTTTTTATTTTTTAAAAGATACCCCTTATAAGTTTGTAGAAAATACTTTATTGTTTTTTATTCTGTTATTTTTCCTTGTTTCCATCATTTATTTATGCAAATTCTTCTTTCAATATCTTGCTTTAAATATTTTACAAATTGATGACCTTCCTGTTTTATTGGTTAAATGTAATATTGGCTTAGGGTATTTTGCATTCCTTATTTCACTGCCTTTGTTCATGGTAATGTACTATGTTCAGTATCCGGAATGGCATACAGTATTGGTCAATATTTTAATCGTATTAATGGCTGTTTATCTGCTCTTTCGCACCATAAAATATTTTCAATTATTCGCACAATTTTTTAGGTCGAATATTTTTTACAATATTCTCTATTTTTGCGGCCTAGAATTAGTACCCCTTCTGGTTTTTATAAAAATCAGTTTGGATATATTTAAAATCAATTAATAAACGCCAAAAACCTTGAAAGTAAAAAGCATACTTATCTCCCAACCCCTGCCGGGCGATAAAAGAACTATTTATCACACTTTGGCAGAAAAATTAAATTTAAAACTTGATTTCCGCCCGTTTATCGAATTGGATCCAATACCAGGAAGGGACCTAAGAAAACTGAAAGTTAATATTCTAGAACATTCAGCAATCATTTTTAATTCGCGCAATGCGGTTGATAATTTCTTCCGAGTGGTAGATGAACTCAAAGTTGATCTTCCAATTACCATGAAGTATTTCTGTATTAACGAAGGTATTTCGCTTTACATCCAGAAGTATACAGTTTTAAGAAAACGAAAAGTGTTTTATGGTAAAGGCACTGAAAAGGAGTTTTTATCGGAAATAAAAAAACATTCTACCGAAAATTACTTATTTCCTTGTTCGGATATTCGTAAAAACACAATCCCTGATTTTTTAGCAGGTCATAACATACAATACAAAGAAGCCATATTTTACCGTACAATCACTTCCGATCTAAGCGATTTAGCAAATGTATATTATGATGTGATTGTATTTTTTAGTCCTGCCGACATAAAATCTTTGTTTGATAATTTTCCTGACTTTGAACAAAACGACACGCGAATAGCCGGTTTTGGGGCAACCACCGACGAAGCAATTCGTGAAGCGGGGTTAATTAATAATATACCGGCACCAACTCCCGAATCACCAAGTATGTTAACGGCGCTTGAAAAGTATATTATCAAAGCCAATAAAGGTTAGTTTAACTTTTTTTAGGATAAACACAATGGAACATCCAGGCGTTTTTTTCTTGGTCGGTTGTGAAAAATAAATAATCCTCACCTCCATCATTCAGCTTAAACCTTTCTCTAAGTTGAGCTGTGGTTTCTCTAAAATTTCGAATGGTTACATTCGCTTTTTTTATGGTTTGGGATTGAAGATACGTTTTAATGAGTTTGGGTTTATAAGCAATCCGTTGTTTAATTTTAAAAGTTCTTCCAAATACATTTTTAATTTCTTCATCTGAAATAAACAAGTGACTGTTTGGCGACAGCATTTTAGAGTTTATAGCTGAGCAGTATTCTTTGCTCAAACCGGCCTTAATAATGGCTTTGTTTGGTTCATAAAGGTAATTTCCAGAATTATGATACAATGCAGTTTCCTCAGAAATTCCACCAACGAAAGTATCTGTCGTTTCATTGCCAATATTAACGGCGATAATCCTGTAATTGGTGGATGTAACACTTTCGAAATTCGTTTTTTCACAACAAACCAAAAGTTCTTTTACTTCACCCAAATGGGCAATTACGGCAATTTGTGTGATGGTAGGCAGCGCATTAATTACGTAAGCTAAATCAGCCATCGGTGAAAGCTTAATCCAAACTTGTTTTGCTTTTGTTAGTAAAAACGAAATATTATTTAGTATATCAGGCTGACTATCTTCTAAGCGAAAAACCTTTGCTGCATCTGGTCTGCGATCTGGATCTGCATAAATTATATCTGTTGAATCAATGCTTTTCACAAAGTCAATGCCATCGACTAAGTGCCTAATTATATTCGATTTTTGAAATAGGTTTATATTAAATTTAGCGAGTTCATGAACGAATGGATCTATTTCGCAAGAGTCAATTTTTGAAGCATACTCCGACATGGCCCAGTCGTCAATTCCCAATCCTCCGGTTATATTTACAAGTTCTTTACCTTCAAGTTGCAGAAGTTTAGCTTTATACTTTGCAACAGCCTCAGAAGTTGATTGTTCGTATGTTTTTGGGTTAAGGGCAGCAAGTTTCTTGTAATGCTCCGGTAATTTTATTTCCGCTTTTTGGTACAACAAAATCAAGCTAGCAATAGCCTTAACATCCATATTTCTATACTTAGATGCATCCAAAGCAAGTTTTTTTACATCATCTTTTAAATGTTCTCCAATAAATTGCTTGGTATTTCCGTTACCTAATAAGTCAAGAATTGTTTTAATTTGCACTAATTATAAAGTTATGAGAAATAAAAATTTGATTTTATTGGTTGTAGTAGCACTTTTTATCGGACTTGCTTCTTGTAAGTCTTCAGGTGGTGGAGGAAGAAACAAGGACAAATGTCCTGGAATGAGAATGTAATACGCTCATTTTGCAGTAATCAAAGGGGTGTTTTCCCTATTATAAACAGTCTTTTTTAGGTTATGTTATAAGCAATTCTATACACTAACCTTTTTCCTCATTAATAATAGTTAAAACGAACGGTCTGTATTGTGTTTTCAGAAAGACTTTTGGCTACAGGGCAATTAATAGCTGCATATTCTAAAATCGCTTTTTGTTTGTCGGTATAACTTTTGTCTTCTATTTCCATTTCAACAATAATTTCTGCGATTCTTCTAGGGTTGCTATCCATAATTTTATGAATTGAGGCATTTATTTTCCCTAATTCAATTTGGTGACCATTGGCGGCAATACCCATAAGGGTAATCATGCAATTGCCAAGTGCTGTGCTTACTAAGTCTGTTGGAGAAAATGCTTCTCCCTTTCCTTGATTGTCTAAAGGAGCGTCGGTAATTATCTCTTTTCCCGATTGTAAATGCTTAGATACCGATCGTAAATTGCCTTGGTATGAAATTTCTGAAATTTTACTCATTTGTTGTATCTCTGTACTAAAGTTTTTCAAAATTAGTATTAATTTTACACTTGACTATGATTCGTCTTTATTTAATATTCATCTTTTGCTCATACCTTATAAAGGCAAATGGGCAAGTTGGTGAGCGAGCATATTATGGAGGAGTAATGTATAAGAGCACTGGTTTGGGCTTAGCATATCAAACGAAGTTTGATTTTAAGGAAAATATGGGAAAGCAATTTGATGTAGAACTTAGTACTTTTCACCATGTTCGTGAAGTTAAGACTTTCAATTCTGAATTGAGCAGTCCTACAGCTTTCGTGTTTGGGAAGTTAAATAAGTCTGCACTTCTTAAGATACAGTATTTACGCAGTTATAAGATTTCACAATTTACCGATGCTCAGCGAGTTGGAGTGGATATAAATTTGGGAGGAGGCTTAATTGTTGGCTTTTTAAAACCTATTTACATCAATATAATTTATCCGGATGCCATGGGTTACGAGACCATTGTTTCTGAAAAGTACAATGCTCAAAAGCATATAGACAAATCAAGAATTGCAGGTTATGCCGACGGACGATTGGGTTGGAGTGAAATAGATTCAAAACTAGGCCTCAATTTGTCGTTGAGCATGGGTTTTACTTGGGGATATTTTTCAAACTATCCAAAGCGACTTGAAACCGGTTTATATGTTGAGTGTTTTAAAGATGGATTACCGGTTATGGCATTTGCTCGAAATAAACCATTGCAAACTGGAGTGTTCGTTAAACTTTATCTAGGTAAACGAAACTCTAAAAATTAAAGCAAATCAATATTGTTGATACAAACTTATAAAAATATATTTGCGGTTTAGCAGATGATAGAATTAACAACTATAGAACAGCCGAGAAAAAGAACCAAACCTGATTGGTTGAAGATACAATTACCAACAGGTGAAAACTATGCTAGTGTTAAAAAAATTGTAAGGGAAAACAATCTTCATACAATTTGTGAAGATGGAAATTGCCCAAATATGGGTGAATGTTGGGGTGCAGGCACTGCAACACTCATGATTTTAGGAAATATTTGTACGCGTTCTTGCTCTTTTTGTGCGGTTGCCACTGGCAGGCCAACGGAGTATGATTTGGATGAGCCAAAGCGAGTGGCAGAGGCTGTTAAAAAAATGAAATTGAAACATTGTGTAATAACTTCTGTTAATAGGGACGAGCTATCTGACAAAGGAAGTTTGGTTTGGGCAGAAACAATTCGACAGATCAAGTTGTTAAATCCAGATACAACAATAGAAACCTTAATCCCGGATTTTAAGTCAGATTGGCAGGCACTGCAGAATGTTTTAAGTGAAAAACCTGAGGTAATTTCTCATAATATGGAAACCGTAAAAAGACTTTATCGACTTGTTAGGCCTCAAGCCAAGTATGAACGAAGCCTTGAACAGATTAAGAAAACAAAGGAATTTGGGCTCAGAACCAAAAGTGGAATTATGGTTGGTTTGGGAGAAACAGATGACGAAGTTTTTGAAATAATGGATGATTTGGTGAAAAATGGATGTGATGTTTTAACAATTGGCCAATATTTGCAACCAACAAAAATGCATCTTCAGGTGAAGCAATATGTTACACCACAAAAATTTGAAGAATATAGAATTGTAGGAATGAAAAAAGGATTTAAAATTGTTGAATCCGGGCCAATGGTAAGGTCGTCTTACCACGCCGAAAAACATGTATAACAAATAAAAAGTAATAAAAACTATATGAACAAAAAATTAATAGTATTTACACTCGGATTTACCTTGGTAGCAAGTATGCTTTTCTTATCCATCGATAATTCCAAGGATTATTACACTGCCGGTTCCGGATTTATGTCTAACAAGCAATTTACGTCTAATGAAGGCATGAAGTTGCTTTATACAATGCGAGCCAATCAAAATACAGGAGTTGTTGACTTTGCCGATATTGAATCTGCACGCCGACAATTAAATAACATGAGATTGACCAAGGCAGGTTTTCCGCTTCAATGGGAAGAATCAGGCCCGGATAATGTTGGTGGTCGTTGTAGAACAATATTAGTTGACCGTACCAATCCAAGTTTGCTTTTTGCAGCGGGTGTTTCTGGAGGAATTTTTAAATCTACGAATGCTGCAGCTTCATGGTCGCCAATTAATGATGCAATGTCAACTTTAGCTTTTCAAAGTTCTTGCCAAACCGTTGATGGAACCATCTATTTTGGTTCTGGTGAAAATTCAGGTTCATTTGGTGGTTTAGGAGATAATGAAGGGTCTTCTTTTCCTGGAGAGGGTATATTTAAATCTTCTGATGGTATTACGTTTACACAACTCACAAGTACCAAGTCATTTACGTATGTGAATACAATGGCTTCTAATCCCACAAGCAACACCATTTATGCAGGTACAAATTTGGGTTACAGGTACAGCGAAGATGCAGGTGCTACGTGGAAAAGTGTTACAGGTTTAACTGGTTCTTGCCGTGATCTTAAAGTTGCAAACAACGGAGTTGTGATGGCTTACGCTGGTGGTAAAATTTTTCGTTCAACTACAGGAACTTCTAACTTTGTTGCATCAACCGGTTTGCCAGGAGGTTTTAATCGCTTGGTGATTGCAATTTCGCCTCAAGACCCAAATTATGTTTACATTTTAGCCTCACAATCCAATAATTTTGGTGGTTTGTTTCAATCAACAGATGGTGGGGTTTCTTTTACAACAATTGTTCCTGGTGGAAGTACTGTATTTAATCCTTTAAATCAAGGCGCAGGCGGACAAGGAGACTACGATCTTTGTGTTGCTGTGCATCCAAGAGATAAAAAACACGTGTATATGGGAGGTGTAATTATGGCCGAATGGACGGAATCAATAGGACCATTTGAAGTAAATAATGGTACACACGCCGATCATCATTGGTTCACTTTTGATACCATATCAAGCCCGATAAGAATGTATAATGGTAATGATGGGGGCGTTTATCGTTCATTATCTTCTAAGTTTAATCAATTTAAAGACTATAATATTGGATTTAATGTAACTCAGTTTTATGGTATTGCCGCAAGTTCTGATGGTAATATCATTGGTGGTACTCAAGATAATGGCACCCAGTATATTAGCAAAATTGGAACAGAGAAGAAACGTGCTCAGGAAATATTCGGTGGCGATGGTTTCCGCGCTGAAATTTCGACGGTAAACAAATCAGGTTTTATCGTTGAAAGCTATTATGGAAGAATAGGACGGTCCCAAAATAAAGGCTCGGCCTTTGGAAGTATTTTAGATCGCAGAGTACCACGTTATAAATTTACAAATGGATTGTTGGAGCCCGATCCTAAAGGGGATTTCATTTTAGCACCTTTCAATACAGGTATAAAATTATCGGAAGTTCAAGATACCATATCACGTTTATTTGTTGGGGCAAACGAATGTGTTTGGATGGTTGAACATATTTTGGGAGTTTCAAAAAACCCAACATGGTTCAGAATTAGTAATCTTACCAATGCATTTGTTATAGAAAGTTCTATGGACGGAAAAAATGTTTTTGTTGGAAAAAATGGTCAAATTGAGCGAATTACATTACCACTTGATACCGCTGGAAATCTATTCCATTTTGACACTCTAAAAAATATTGATCCAAAAAATGTGTATCTGGGTTGTGTTTCACGCAATATTACCGCCAATCTTCCAAATGGTCGCTTTGTCACAGGCATTGCTGTTGATCGTTCCAACGAAAATCGTTTAATTGTAACTTTGGGGAATTATGGAAATACAAACTACATTTACTACACCGACAATGCTTTAGATGCTGTTCCGGTTTGGAAAACAGTTCAAGGCAATTTACCTGCAATGCCAGTTTACGATGCCGAATTCGTTTACGATAACCCAAACATGGTGGTTATTGGCACAGAATTTGGAGTTTATGGCACTAAAAATATAACAAGTGCATCGGTTAATTGGGAAGAACAAAATACAGGTAAAATCGCCGGAAAACCATTCCCAAGAGTTGCTACCTACGAATTGCGTCAGGTTGAGAATAAGGTAACCGATATAGGCTCGGTTATCGTAGCAGGAACCCATGGTCGTGGTATTTTTGAAACCAGAACTTTGTTCACAGGAATCAAGAACGCCGATGGAAGTTTGCCGATTAGATTAAATATTTTCCCAAATCCTTCTTCTGATATGGCAAATATTCAATTCAGTATTAACAGAAAAGATAACCTTAACGTTAGAGTTATGGATATGTCGGGAAAAGTTGTTTTTGAAAAACAAATGAATAACGAGGCTCCCGGTTTGAAGAAACTAAGTATTGAAACATCTCGTTTTGCCCATGGTACCTATATTATCCAAGTATCTGGCAATTCTTACCGAGGCGCTGCTAAACTAATCGTTCAGAATTAAACATATTAACTTTTAAAAGAAACCGCTTCACGAAATTGGAGCGGTTTTTTTTATGTTTAAACGTCAGTTTTATTTTTTCTTTTATAGATATTAGTCTGAAATGATATCAATTTTTTATGACTAAGATTAAAAATAAATCGGTTCAAAAAATCTCCACTCCACATTAAACCGAACAATATTATGGAACGGTTTTACAACCTTCTTTTGATTAAGTTGAGTTAAATAAATGTAAATTTGCCATTTTATGAAGATTTCGCTCAATTGGCTTAGAAAGCATATCGATTTACCGGAAACCCCGGAGCAAATTTCTGAAATACTTACCAATTGCGGTTTAGAGGTGGAAGATTTTTACATAGCCGAAACGGTTCAAGGGGGCTTAAAAGGCTTGTTGGTAGGTGAGGTTGTGGAAGTTTCTCAACATCCTAATGCAGACCGTTTGCGTTTAACGAAAGTTAATATTGGAACCAACAATTATCTAAATATTGTTTGCGGGGCACCAAATGTTTCTAAAGGTCAAAAAGTGATTGTTGCACCTATAGGCGTAACAATTTATCCTCTAAGCGGAGAGCCTTTAACCATGCGAAAAGCTAAAATCCGCGGTGAAGAATCTGAAGGAATGATTTGTGCCGAAGACGAAATTGGAATTGGTGCCAACCACGATGGAATATTAGTATTGCCAACTGAAAGTATAGTTGGTGCCTCATTAACCGATTATATTCAAACAAATTCAGATGCTATTTTTGAAATTGGACTAACCCCAAATCGCGGAGATGCAGCTTCTCATTTAGGTGTTGCAAGAGATTTGAGAGCATTGCTTAATCGGGACTTAAACATTGATAAAAAGGAGCCTGCATTAAACTTTAAAGACGGTAAAGCAGTTAAAGTAACTATTTCTGATGCAACATTATGTGGAAGATATTCCGGTTTGCTTATCGAGAATATAAAAGTTTCTGAATCACCTGATTGGTTGAAGGAATTATTAAAATCCATAGGGCTTAATCCTATAAACAACATAGTGGATATTACCAATTACATCATGCACGATTTGGGGCAACCCATGCATGCCTTTGACGCCGATAAATTAAATGGCGACATCGTAATAAGGATTGCAAAGCCTGGTGAAAAACTTGTAACACTTGATAAAATTGAACGTAAATTATTGGGTGATGAACTTATAATTGCAGATAATGCAGGTCCTTTGGCCATAGCCGGAGTAATGGGCGGCGTCGAATCATCAATTAATGACACAACAACATCCATCTTTTTAGAAAGTGCTTGGTTTGACGAGGCCATTGTTAGAAAATCTGCTAAACTGCATGGAATTAGTACCGATTCTTCGTTCCGTTTTGAACGTGGTATCAATCCACACAATACCAATGTTGCTTTGATGAAGGCCGCATCTCTTGTTTTGGAAATAGCAGGAGGAAACACAATTTCTGGTGTGGTTGATGTTTTACCTAAACCTATTGAAGAACCACGTTTTTATTTTTCATTCAAAAAGTTAAGAACGGTTATAGGTACCGAAATAGATACCAATGTCCTAAAAACGATTTTAAATAATCTCGATATCGTAATTGATTCGGAAACAAAAGAAGGATTAGAAATAAGGGTTCCCAAATACAGAACCGATGTAACACGTGATATTGATGTTATTGAAGATATTTTAAGGATATATGGTTTCAATCAAATTCCATTTCCCTCTGTTATGCATAGTGCGGCCGTTGTTCAACCAAAACCGGATAAAAATGCGTTAAAACAAATAATTTGTAATTATCTTTCATCGCAAGGATTTAATGAAATAATGACAAATTCGCTAAGTCGAGAGTCTTACTTCGGTGAAGAAATGGTTTCGAAGAGCATCAAGTTGCTTAATCCTTTGAGCAATGAACTTGCCATTATGCGTCCTGAAATTCTGCATTCCATGCTAGAGGCTGTTGCCTATAATAAAAACCGTAAAGCTCATAATTTGAAATTTTATGAGTTTGGAAGAGTCTATTTAAAAAGTGATTCTGTTTATAAGGAATTCGAGAAGCTTGGTATAGTTATAACCGGTGACAAAGAAGAACCCAATTGGTTAAATAAACCTCAGGCTATGGATTATTTTTATTTGAAAACAATGGTCGAAAACACCTTGTCGGTTATAGGGGTTAAAAAATTGAAAAACATTAGTATTACGCAAGTAGATACAGATTTGTTAAAGAAATTTGATATTAAAGATACGGTTTGGTATGCAGAAATAAACGTTGACCAACTATTTACAACTCAAATTAAGAATGTTTTTAAACTAGAGGAAATACCAGTGTTTCCAGAGGTGAATCGATCCATTAATTTAATTGTAGATAGCAACTTAATTTACAATGAAATAGAACAAATCGTTATTAAAACAACCGGCAAATACCTGAGAAGAATGCAATTAGCCGATGTGTTTTCAGGCAAACCTTTAGAAGAAGGCAAAAAGTCGTACACAATTAATTTGGTATTATACGATTCTGAGAAAACCATGACCGATAAGCAAATAGATGTAATTATGCAGAAACTTATTGCTACATTTGAAAACCAACTGAATGCAGTAATCAGAAAGTAATGAAAAATGGCCGATATTAAATTCATAATCGAAAATATAAAAGCTAAAACAGAACAAATTGTACAAAGAAGCAAGGGGTTAACAAATGAAAATCACTTATTAAATCATAAAATTACCGAACTAGAGCAACTGCTCAATTTGCAAAGAGAGGCAATAAAGGATTTAGAAGAGAAAAATAAAATGCTTAAAATTGCAAACTCAATTTCAATGGATAAAGACGATAAAAGAGTTTTGAAACTGAAAATTAACGAATTTATCCGAGAAATTGAAAAAAGTATGTCGTTGTTAAATGACTAAAAAAATTAGATAATTAACAGGTGGAACAGCAGGAAATATCCATCAAGGTATTAATAGGAGACAGGCAATACCCGCTTAAAATTACATCGGACGAAGAGGAAAATGTAAGAAAAGCGGCAAAACTAGTAAATGACCGTTCAAAGTTTTATGCCGAGAATTTCTCGGTACAAGATAAACAAGACGCAATAGCAATGTCGGCACTTGAGTTTGCTTCAGAAAATCTGAACGCCTCATCAAAAGACCAAACATTGTCGGCAGAATTGGAGCAAATACTTATTGAACTGGACAAGTATCTTGACAAGGAAATTAATTCTTGAAGTTTCATCACATTTTAACCAATTAAAAACCAAAACCAAAGATGGATGCACTATCATTAGTATTAGGTATTGTTGCAGGATTAGCTATCGGTACGATTTCGGCGATATATTTTATCAATAAACGAAACGAAACAAAAGCAGATAGCGTTGTAAATGATGCCACACAGAAAGCTCAAAGTATTTTAAAAGCCAAAGAACTTGAAGCTAAAGAGAAGTTTTTTGAACTAAAAAATCAACACGATGAAAAGGTTAATACCCGCAATCGCGAATTGTCTGATGCCGAAAACAGATTAAGAGGTAAGGAACAAAGTTTAACTGACAAGATTAATAATTTAGAAAAACGGCAGAAAGAAGCCGAAACTTTAAAGGAAGAATTGGCTGTTCACATGGAGGTTGCCAAAGTTAAGAAGCAAGAAGCTGAAAAGTTGCATGCTAGCCAGGTGCAGCAACTCGAGAAAATTGCAGGACTTTCTGCAGAAGCTGCCAAAAACGAATTGGTAGAAGCTCTTAAAGCCGAAGCTCAAAATCAGGCTTTGTCACAAATGAAATACATTGTTGATGAAGCAAAACTTACCGCCACTCGCGATGCCAAGCGAATGGTTTTACAAACGATTCAACGTACCGCCGCCGAACAAGCAATAGAAAACACGGTAACTGTATTTCACATTGATAACGATGAAGTTAAAGGCCGTATCATTGGTCGTGAAGGCAGAAACATACGTGCTTTGGAAGCCGCTACGGGAATTGAAATTATTGTTGACGATACACCGGAAGCAATTATTCTTTCAGGTTTTGATCCAATTCGTCGTGAAGTAGCCCGTTTATCACTGCACCGATTGGTATCTGATGGAAGAATTCACCCTGCTCGAATCGAGGAAGTAGTTGAAAAAACTAAAAACGATGTTGAACAAGAGATTATTGAAATTGGTCAGAAAACAGTTGTAGATTTAGGAATAAATGGCTTGCACCCAGAATTAATTCGAATGGTTGGAAGAATGCGTTACCGTTCTTCTTATGGTCAAAACTTATTAAAACACAGTCGCGAAGTAGCCAACATGTGTGCTATAATGGCTACCGAATTTGGCTTAAATGCGAAGATGGCAAAACGAGCCGGCTTATTACACGATATAGGTAAAGTACCAGACGATGATCCTGAAACACCTCACGCTTTGTTAGGTATGAAATTAGCCGAGAAATACGGCGAACATCCAGATGTTGTTAATGCGATTGGAGCTCACCACGATGAAATTGAAATGACGAATTTAATTTCTCCAATTATCCAAGCTTGTGATGCTATTTCTGGTTCAAGACCGGGTGCTCGTCGCGAAGACAGTGAAGCTTACATCAAACGACTTGTAGATTTAGAAAAACTGGCTGTTGGTTTTGATGGGGTTGATAAGGCATTTGCAATTCAAGCAGGCCGCGAACTGCGTGTTATTGTAAACAGTGATATTCTCGACGATAAGCAAGCAGACTTATTATCGTTTGATATTTCACAAAAAATAATGAAGGAAATGATTTATCCAGGGCAAATAAAAGTTACTGTTATTCGTGAACGAAGAGCTGTTGCTTTTGCTAAATAACATCCGTTTAAGGTTAGTTAGAAAACATAAATTATTCTTTAATACTTCAATTGCACACCGCTTTTAAATTTTATTAAAACAAGTTTGTCATAACAAATATTAATCGAGAATTACAATGAAAAACATAGTTTTATTTGGACCTCCGGGAGCAGGTAAGGGCACTCAATCCGAAAAACTGATTGAGAAATATGGTCTTACACATCTTTCAACAGGTGATATCTTACGAGCTGAAAGAAAGGCTGGAACAGTATTAGGAAAAAAAGCAAATAATTTTATTGAAAAGGGCGAATTGGTGCCTGATGAGGTTGTGATTGGTATGGTTGCCAATAAGATTAACGATGGTTCTGATAGTAAAGGATTTATTTTTGATGGATTTCCTAGAACGGTAGCTCAGGGAATTGCACTCGACAAAATTCTGTCAGAAAGCGGCAATCCAATTCAAAATATGATAGCGCTGGAAGTTGACGAAAATGAATTAACCAAACGCATTTTACTTCGTGGAGAAACCTCAGGACGAGCAGATGATTTGGATGAAGCAACTATACGAAACCGCTTTAAAGTGTATAATGCCGAAACACTTCCTTTGAAAGACTATTATGAAGCGCAAAATAAGTATGCGGGTATAAATGGTATGAATAATATTGACGAAGTATTTAAAGACATTTGCAAACTTTTAGATTAACCTAAATCGCATTAGAAGTTTAAATGTAATTCATAAGTCGTTGGTAAGAAAGAATAAGAACTTTTTTGCCGAAATTAAAATCCTAAAACACGGCCACGGGCTTAAATAAGTTAAGGATTTCAAATAAATTAATCTCACAAAATATAAAATAAATTGGCTGATTCTAACTTTGTTGACTATGTAAAAATCTTTTTCCGCTCGGGAAAAGGAGGTGCAGGATGTATGCATTTTCATAGAGATAAACTAACAGCTATGGGCGGCCCAGACGGCGGTGATGGAGGTAACGGAGGCTCAGCAATTCTTCGGGGAAATGCGCAAATGTGGACGTTACTCCATTTAAAATACAAAAAGCATATTCATTGTGAAGACGGAAATAGAGGCGAAGGTTCTAATAAAACAGGTTCCCAAGGAAAAAATGAATTTATAGATGTACCGCTAGGTACAGTAGCAAGAGATGCCGAAACCGGTGATTTTCTTTTTGAAATTACAGAGGACGGTCAACAACAAGTATTGTTAGCCGGAGGTAAAGGTGGTTTAGGCAATTGGCATTTTAAGTCACCAACTAAACAAACACCACATTATGCTCAGCCAGGAGAAGACGGTAGAGAAGGTTGGATGATTCTTGAACTTAAAGTTCTGGCAGATGTTGGCCTAGTTGGATTTCCAAATGCCGGTAAAAGCACCTTGTTATCGGTAATTTCTGCCGCAAAACCTGAAATTGCTAACTATCCGTTTACTACTTTGGTGCCAAATTTAGGGATTGTTAAGTATCGTGATTATAAATCGTTCATAGTTGCTGATATTCCCGGTATCATAGAAGGTGCTTCGGAAGGCAAGGGTTTAGGCGCTCGTTTCTTAAGACATATTGAGCGTAACTCTGTTCTCCTGTTTATGATTCCGGCTGAAGCAGGAAATATCACCCGCGAATTCAATATTTTGTTGAATGAATTGGAAAAACACAACCATGAATTACTGTTTAAAAAGCGCTTAGTTGCCATTACTAAAACAGATTTAATAGATGACGAACTGATGGAATTGTTGAATTCTGATTTACCGGCCGGTGAAGAATGTATTTATATTTCATCAGCAACAGGGTTTAATATTTTATCACTTAAGGACAAATTGTGGGGCATGTTGCAATAACATTGCACTGATAATATTAGTTGCTTAACTATTGGAACAAAAATTAAAATTGTTTGTTCGAGAATTTAAGCCCGAAATTCATTTTAGAAAAAATCGGGTAGACTTTGGAAATTGTTAAAGTATTCTCAAAATATTTCTTTAAAATTGTTCAACAAAATACCAAAGTTTAGTTGTCATGAAAAATCTCCTAGTAATTCTAATTTTGTTATCATTTCAAAGCCTATTGGCCAAGGAGAAGAATGCGAATTTGAACTTGGAGAGAATTTTGGATTCGAGCAAAACTAAAACTATTCTTTACGTATTTAGTGGTTCGGATTGGTGTAGCAATTGTATTCGATTTAAGAAAAAAGTCTTGATGGACACTTTATTTATTTCAAAGATATCAGAGAACAAAATTCAAATTGAGATTATAGATTTTCCGCAACGCACCAAGCAATCATCAGAAACCATTGAATACAACAGACGAATTTCTGAAAAATTTGGATTTGATGGAACCTTTCCATCTTTTGTCATTTATTCAAGTTTTCATAAACAGTATAAATCCTTTTATTACCAAAACGAAAGTGTTCCATTGTTTTGCGATTTAATTCTTAACCAGTTAAAATTATTGCATGAATGATTATCGCATTACTCGAAAACTAATGGGTTCGGTTTTTGAGTTGATTGTTTGCAGTGCAAGTGCTGAAGAAGCAAATAAGTATTTAAAAATTGGGCTCGATGAAATTGAACGTATCGAAAAGCTTCTTTCTGAATTTTTACCTGAAACTGCCACTTCTTTAATTAATCGAAATGCTGGAATTGCGCCGGTAATTGTAAGTGATGAAGTGTTTTGGCTAATAGAACGCTGTATGGCTGTTTCTGCCTTAACCCAAGGTGCTTTTGATATTTCGATGGGGCCTTTAAAGAAGTTATATCAATTTAAAAACATCGAATTCCGTTTTCCAAATAAGTCTGAAATAAGCAGCGCACTCAAATTAGTAGGTTATAAAAATATTCATCTTAACAGGGAAAAGAAGGAGGTGTTTTTGACTAAAGAAAATATGCGAATTAGTTTTGCAGCAATTGGAAAAGGCTATGCTGCCGATTGCGTTAAAAAACTGTGGTTAAGGAACAACCTCACTTCAGGCGTTATTAGTGCTAGCGGCGATTTAACTGTTATTGGTCATAAAGCAGATGACTCGCCTTGGAAAATTGGTATTGCCAATCCGGACAAAAAGGAGTCTATGTTGCTTTATATTCCGGTTGAGGATGCATCTGTGGCTACTTCAGGTGATTATGAGCAATTCTTTATGCACCAAGGAAAGCGTTTTTCTCACAATATCAATCCAATTACTGGCTTACCTGTTCAAAGTATAAAAAGTGTAACAGTAATGAGCCAAACGGCGGAATTGTGCGATGCACTTGCAACAGCAGTTTATGTTATGGGTGCCGAAGTAGGTTTGCATTTCATAAATCAATTGCAAGATACCCATTGCATTTTAGTTGATGAGCATTTAACCTGTCATTATTCAAAGAAGATAGAAATGAAACATGAAAGTTAAATTGTATCTAATTCTTTTATTCATTGTGTTGTTAGCATCTTGTAAGGTAGTTAAGCCACATGAGCGAATTTTTATCAACGATCCGGAAATGCAATTGGGCAGCGATGAAATGGATAATTATGACAATTATGTGCATTCTATACGTGAAGGTTCAATTCCTGCTGGCAGCGCCAAATCAAGCGGGGGATGTGGTTGCAACTAACTGATATGAACCGATGAAGAGAAATTTTTTATTCGCAGGCTCAATTCTAGTTTCATCCATGTTTTTGAGGGCCCAAAAGGCCGATACTGTTTTTAAGAAGAAAATTATTGATAAAACGGAAATAGATATCTTTTACAATCACTATTCTCAGGATGGAAATAACTCCGCGGTTACAGGAGGAATTGGTACCGAAAAATTAACAGTTTACGCTCCATCAATCAAAATCGTTAGAACCAAAAAAAATAATTCTATAAGCTTCAAAGGCGGAGCAGATATAATTTCGTCTGCTTCAACCGATAACATTGATTTTATTGTTTCCTCGGCATCAAAACTTGATATGCGATCTTATATAAATCTTGGATATGCTCATGAGTTCACTAAAAAACGTATTGCAATTAGAGCCGGAACGGGTATTTCTATTGAATCCGATTATCTTTCGTTGCCTGTAAATTTAGGAGCAACCTATACGAGCAAAAATAAAATGCAGGTACTTAATTGCGATTTCCAAATGAATTTTGACGATTTGCGTTGGGGGCGATTAAATGAAAATTATCATCGCCCAGTGCGGTTAATTTATCCCTCTGAACTTAGATATCAAACTTGGTTTAAAACGTATAAACGAAACTCTTTCTCCTTAAAACTTGGGTTTCAACAAGTTCTTAATAAACGAAATGTGCTGGGCATTTATCCTGAATTTACTTTACAAAAAGGATTGCTCTCCACCCCCTTTCATCGAATTTACTTTAAGGATAGTAATTTAGGGATAGAAAACTTACCCCAGCTACGTCAAAAAGTCTTGTTGGGTATTAAACTAAACTCTTTTGTAGGTGGAATTACCATACTCAAAAACCGAGTAGATTTATACATGGATGATTTTGGATTAAAAGGTTTGGCCTTGGAAAATGAAAGTAGTTTTAAACTCAACCCTGTCCTTACATTGTCTCCATCATTTCGTATTGATTTTCAAAAAGGATCGAAATATTTTAAGCCTTATGGAATGCACATAAGTCAAGAAATATTTTACACTTCAGACTATGACTTATCGAGCATGAAAACGTATCAGTTTGCTTTAGCGATGCGGTATCTAGCATTAAAAAATATAGGTAGAGGTGCTGTATTTAACGATATAAAATTCAAATATGCCTACTATTGGAGAAGCAATCAATTAAATGCACACATTTTTTCTGTGCTTTTTACCGGTTTGGTGGATCATGCTTTAAAGAAAAATCACCGAAAGCCCTAAAATTTCAATCCAAGTTCCTTCTTTTGCTCATCACTTATTAACGAAGGTGCATCTATCATAACATCTCGTCCTGTATTATTCTTTGGAAAGGCTATAAAATCGCGAATGGTTTCTGAGCCGCCTAAAAGCGAACAAAGTCTGTCGAAACCAAAAGCAAGACCGCCATGTGGAGGCGCTCCGTATTCAAAGGCGTTCATTAAAAAGCCAAACTGATTTTTTGCCTGTTCATCGCTAAAACCCAACAAATTGAACATTTGTTTTTGCAAGTCACGATTAAAAATTCGGATACTTCCACCTCCAATTTCCACGCCATTTATTACCAAATCATAAGCATTGGCTCTAATGCTTCCGGGATCGGTTTGCATTAAGCCAATATCCTCGGGCTTAGGTGATGTAAATGGATGGTGCATTGCATGCCAACGTTTACTATCATCATCGTATTCAAGCAATGGAAAATCGGTTACCCAAAGTGCTTGGTAATTATCAGCTTGTCTTAGTCCAAGTTGTTTACCCATTTCAAGTCGTAATTCATTCATTTGCTTTCGGGTACTGTTTAAATCACCACTAAGCACAAGTATCAAATCACCTGATTGGGCTTTGCAAGTATTTGCCCAAATTTTAAGGGCATCTTGATCGTAAAATTTATCTACAGATGATTTAAAAGTGCCGCCTTCTTCAACCCTACAGTAAATCATTCCTTTAGCACCAATTTGTGGTTTTTTAACAAAATCCGTTAATTCATCTATTTGCTTACGCGTGTAAATAGCAGCGCCCTTTACATTTATCGCAATAATGGTTTCGGCTGAATCGAAAATTCCAAATCCTTTGCCTCGAGCATATTCATCAAGATAAACAAATGGCATGTCGAAACGTGTATCCGGCTTGTCGCAACCATAAATTCGCATGGCATCATCGTAACTCATTCGGGGCAAACTTGGTAGGTCTATTCCTTTTATTTCCTTAAAAATGTATCGAATAAAGTCCTCAAAAAGGTTTAAAATATCTTCTTGCTCAATGAAACTCATTTCACAATCAATCTGGGTAAACTCAGGTTGTCTATCGGCTCTTAAGTCTTCATCCCTGAAACATTTTACAATTTGGTAATAGCGATCAAAGCCACTTACCATTAAAAGTTGTTTAAAGGTTTGCGGACTTTGAGGCAAGGCATACCATTCGCCTTCGTTTAGGCGCGATGGAACAATAAAATCGCGAGCTCCTTCGGGCGTCGATTTTATAAGAACCGGGGTTTCTACTTCAATAAAATTTTGTTCATCTAAAAACCTTCTCGTAAACTTCGAAACTTGATGACGCAATTCGAGGTTCTTGCGAACAATATCTCGTCTCAAATCCAAATAACGAAATTTCATGCGCAATTCATCACCGCCATCCGTTTCTTCTTCTATAGTAAACGGTGGTATTTTTGATTCGTTAAGAATCGTAATTTCTTGAACTTGAACTTCTATATCGCCGGTTTGCATTTTAGCATTCTTAGCACTGCGTTCGGCAACTACTCCGGTAACTTGTAAAACAAATTCACGACCCAATCCTCTGGCTTTTTCAAAAATAGCCAAGTCTCGATTTTGATCAAACGAAAGTTGCGTAATGCCATAACGGTCGCGTAAATCAATAAAACCAATGCTTCCAATATCGCGAGATTTATGTAGCCAACCACAAAGTATTACTGTTTTTCCGTTATCTGAAATGCGGAGTTCGCCGCAGGTATTTGTTCTCAACATAATGTGGTGCAAATATACTTCGAAGCGTTTATAAGCTATGTATAATTAGGATAATTTTAAGACTTAACTTTTAAGGCTATGCTCACAAGAGACTGTTTTTGGGTTGGTTTACTTAAAGTTTTTAGTATAGGTTATGAAGAAGGGTACTGACTTGATTGATTTAGCGTCAGGAGTTCATGGGAAGCAAAAAAAGCAAGTTTTCTAAATTTGTTTGATTACATATTATTTGGGTTTAATCTATACATAGAAATCGTTTCAATTTTAGAATAAAATTGTATTACAATTACTTAATCGAATCCAAATTTTTTATGCAGATTTTGGGTTTAAATAGTAAGAGGACTTGAAAATTTTACTTAATTATTTAAAAAGAGAAATCATCCTATTATTAGTTAAACCAATAAAAGTATAAAATCTGTTTTGAAAAAATTGATTACTGAGTGGAGTTTTTCATTGCCCCCATACTATTATGCTACTTGTCCTTATTTAAAAGGCTTAATTTTACATCACATTTCTTAAAAAAATTAGGCGCGAAGTCATTGTATTTTGCCTCTTTATTTTCTTGGCGGGCTTTCATTCTGTAATATTTTGCCTTCCAGTTTTCTATCCTTTCTTTATATTCATAAACTTGCTCTGTTTTTTTCCTACCTCTTTCTTCTAATAACTGAATAATTCTTTCATTTTCTACCTCGTTATTATTGGTTGAAATTCTTATTTTATTGCAACTACTCAGGTATACAAAAAGCTACACTTAAAAAGAGTTGATTGATTAGATTCAGGTTTCATCAGTAAGGTATAAATAGGAGATAGCTTTTCTTTGCTTATCGAAGAAACGGTAACAATCTTAAAAAAGGATTATGAATTCTTGCTCAAAACGATTTCAGTACTACAGTACACAGTTTTGAGATAGGAGCAAGAGTTGTGGTATTATAGGCACGGCAAAAACAGTAATAACAGTCATCTACCATCTTCTAAAGATGAAAACCGTCCTTTGTGAAACCAAAGTCTTCGGGAAAAATCTGGAAAAAAATCTGGAGGCCAATTTGAGCACGAAGGCAAAATGCTTGAATTTTCATCACAGATTGATAAGTTTATCAAACATAGCCCTAATTTTTGCACCTACTGTGGCAAAGGCTTAAGTGGTGCTGTAGAATTGTTGGTTGAAAAGCGTCAAGTTTTTGATATTCCTCCAATACAATTAGAATGTACCGAACATCAGGTTTTTAGCAAAAGGTGTATCTGCGTATACAGCACCCAAAGTCCGTTTCCTGAATCGGTAAAAGCAAGAGTTCAATACGGCAGTAATACAGAAGCATTGATTGGTTATTTGAATGCGAGGACGTTCCCTTTAAAAGAATGAAAGAATTTTTGAGTGATGTGATGAGCTTACCAATCAGCGATGAGAGCATATACAGTATATTACAACGTTTTACCAAAAAGGCATTACCATTTTATAAAAAAATAAAAAAACGGGTTGAACGGTTAGTTTTTCTTGGAGCGGATGAAACCGGAGCGAAAGTAAACGGTGAAAAGCATTGGTTCTGGACATGGCAAAACAGTGAATTGACCTATATTGTTAACTCTGACAACCGTGGTTTTAAAACCATCGAAAATACTTTTGCCAATGGTTTGCCTAACACGGTATTACAGCATGACAGTTGGGCGAGCCACTTTCAGTGTAATGCTGACAATCACCAACTCTGCATCGCACATTTGCTTCGAGATT
>Ga0209181_10000120_pt1 | contig 134059 bp, 109 predicted proteins | sample MAT05_FD_187208 | JGI IMG/M metagenome (GOLD analysis project Ga0209181, IMG submission 187208) | Freshwater microbial communities from Lake Fryxell liftoff mats and glacier meltwater in Antarctica - MAT-05 (SPAdes) (version 2) | ecosystem: Environmental > Aquatic > Freshwater > Ice > Liftoff...
TTTTCGTCGTGCGTCAGTTTTCGTCCGAGCCGGTCGGCAAAAAGGACCGCCACCTTTGCATCCGCGGCGCGCTCCACTTTCGGCCGCGCCGTCGCGGCAGGTCCCGCTGGCCGTGGCTCGCCCTCCGGTTTGGGTGAGGTTTCCGCAGCCTCGGCGATCACCTGGAGGGCGACGGCGCCGCAGTGCTTGCAGTCAAAGCCCAGCGGGCACGAGCACTCCCCGTCCCAGTCGCCCTGAGCGAACCGCAGCTTCACGCGGTAGATACTGGTGCCGGTGACGTCCGCGCGAAATCCGACCCCCCGCTTGTAGGGCTCGACCGCGATCACCCGCCCCTGTTCGAAATACCGGAGCCCACGCTCCCGCGCGCCTTTCTCGAGCGAGTCCACATAGCTCTGGAGCGCGTCGAGTTGGTCTTGGGTTAGATCGGTCACCGGGTGGAAATTTGGAGCCGGCACCTTTGGCTCGATCGGCCTTCGGAACAAGACGCAAAGATCGCCACGGATGGTGGTCACCTGCGTTCCCGCAAAATGGCAGGGCGGATCGCGCGAAGGTCGCCCGCCCTGCGGTCCGCGCCCCGGCGTTCGCGTGGAGTCCGGACTTGAGGAGCGCGGAGATTCCACGAAGGCTGGCGATTGATGAACCCACGGAATTTTTTGTCATGACGGGCCGCCACGTCTTCTACGAAGGCCGCGTGCAGGGCGTCGGCTTCCGCTTCACCTGCAAACAAATCGCCCGCGGCTACGAGGTGGTGGGGTGGGTGCGCAATCTGCCCGACGGACGCGTGGAGATGCAGTGCAGCGGCGATCGCGAGGAAGTGGAGGCGTTTCTGGAAGGGATCATCGAGAGCGAGCTGAAGAGCCATGTGAAGGGCGTGACCGCGACGGTCATCCCGGCACTGGACGGCGTGCGCGGATTCGAGATCGTGAACTGAAGGCGTTGCGCGAAGCCTGTTTTCCCATAATCTCCGCCCATGATCGCCCGGCTTCGTGAACTCTGGAACGCCCGTCCTTTTACCCCCTTTTCGATTCGCCTCGCTGACGGGCGCGTGCTGTCCGTTCCACATCCTGATTTTTTCTACGTTTCGCCCAGCGGCGGGCGCATCTTCGTCACGGATATTGACGACAACATCGAATACCTCAACCCCCTCGTCATCGTTTCGGTGACGAATAGCGTGTCCGACGGGCAGCCGGCTTAATTCAACCGGTTCCCACGCCGTGCGATCATGGCGGGGGAACGCCATGCTGGTCTCGCAACGCCGTCGCCTCGCCTCCGTTTCATGTCCACCCCCGCGATCTCGATCGAAAATCTCACCAAGGAATTCCCCATTCCTTTCAAGCGCGAACGCGTGACCGCGGTGCGCGACCTCTCGCTGCGCGTGGAGCCGGGGCAGGTCTACGGGCTGCTCGGGCCGAACGGTTCGGGCAAGTCGACCACGATGAAGATCGTGCTCGGGCTGGTCTCGCCGACGCGGGGGCGGACGGAGATTTTCGGGCGGGATTCCACGCGGGTGGAGAGCCGGGAGGACGTGGGTTTCCTGCCGGAAAATCCGTATTTCTACAAGTTCCTCACCGGTGCGGAGACGCTGCATTTCTTCGGAAAACTCTGCGGCCTGAGTGGCAAAAAGCTGCGCGACCGCACGAAGGAATTGCTCGCGCTGGTGCGGCTGGAAGACGCGGCGCACCGGCGGATCGGCGGTTATTCGAAAGGGATGCTCCAGCGGATCGGGCTCGCGCAGGCGATGATCCAGGAGCCGCGGCTGCTCGTGCTGGATGAACCGACCGCGGGTGTCGATCCGGCGGGTTCGCGGGAAATTCGCGACCTCATTCTCGATTTCAAAAAGCGCGGGATCACCGTGCTGCTCTGCTCGCATCTGCTCGGGCAGGTGCAGGAAATCTGCGACCGCATCGGCATCCTTCATCAAGGGCTGCTCGTGCGCGAAGGGCGGCTCGACGAACTCATTTCCATCGAAAACCAGACCGAGCTGATCCTCGAAAACGCCTCGCCCGAACTGCTCGCCGACCTCCAGGCCGCGGTCGCGAAATCCACGGCGCGCGTCGTCGAGCAGCGCCGGCCGCAGACCACGCTGGAGCGCTATTTTCTCGAAGTCACCAGCGACGAGAAGAAGGTGAAGGGTGATCCGTGAAGGGTGAATGGTCTCCGTTTGCTGAAACGCCTCCCCGATTCACGATTCACCGATCACCATTCACCTCGCTCCCTTGAACGCCCCCGCCGCCACCCAGCACCGCGCCTTCTCCCCGAGCCGCATCGCGGCCATCGCGTCGAACACCCTGCTCGAACTCATCCGGCTGAAGGTCTTCTACTTCCTGCTCATCTTCGCGCTGCTCATCATCGGCTGTTCGTTCTTCCTCGTGAACCTCAGCTTTCAGGAGCAGTTCCAGGTGCTGAAGGACGTGTCGCTCGGTGCGATGTCCATCTTCACCTGGCTGCTCGCCGTGCTCGCCACGGCGATGCTGCTGCCCAAGGACATCGAGGACCGCACGCTTTACACCATCCTCGCCAAGCCGGTGCCGCGGCTCGAGTACCTGCTCGGTAAATTGCTCGGCGTGCTCGCGCTGCTCTTCGTCGCCATCTCGCTCATGTCGGTGATGTTCGTGCTCGTGCTTTATATCCGCGAGCAGGCGGCGATTCATGTCGCAACCCGCTCGATGGCACCCGCGGAACTCGCCGGGGAGATCGCCTCCATCCGTGCGAGCACTTTCACGGTCAGCCTCATTCCGTGCATCGTGATCATCTATTTGAAAGCGGCGCTCTGCGGTGCGCTCACGCTCCTGCTTTCGACCTTCGCGTCGTCCTCGATCTTCACCATCATCGTCTCGGTGGTGGTCTACCTCATCGGCCACGTGCAGCCGATCGCCCGCGAATACTGGCTCGCGACGAACGACGCTGGCGCCGGCACGAAGATCTTCCTCGCGCTGATCTCGCTCATCTTCCCGGACCTCACCGCGTTCAATCTCGTGGACGACGTGGTCGCCGGGAACGCCATCGCGCTCGGGCTTTTCCTCAAGACGGCGGCGCTCGGCGTGACCTACATCGTCGTCTACTACCTCGCGGCCTATTTCGCCTTTTCGGCCAAGGAGCTATGAAGCGGCGGTTGCTCGTCCTGTTCGTCGCCCTGCTCGCCTTTGGCGCGGTGAAAGTGCCGTACGAAGAACATCTCGAACGCGTGCATCGCGCCGCGTTTTTCCACGGCGCGAAGCTCGACCTCGGCCTGCGCGAACAGATCGGGCAGCTCGGGTTTCTTGCCGCGCTGAGCGGCTTTCGTTCGCTCGTTGCCGATGCGCTCTACATCCACGCGCACGCGGCGTGGGAGCGTACGGAGTGGGGGCGAATGAAGCTCGATTTCGACGCCGTGACGGCGCTGCAACCGCGCTGCGTGTTGTTTTGGGATCAGGCCGCGTGGCACATGGCGTTCAATGCCAGCATCGCCGCGCGCGACAATCCGAAGCAACCGCGCGAGGCACTGCGCATTCGCGACCAGCGCCAGTATTGGAAGCTCGGCGAAGACTATCTGCTCCGCGGCATCGCGAACAATCCCGAGCGCCCGCTGCTCTACGACCGGCTCGGCTTCCTCTACCGCGAGAAATTCAAAGACCACTGCAAGTCCGCCGCGATCTACGCCGAGTGCGCAAAATTGCCCGGCGCACCGCAATACGCGCATCGTTTCGCCGCCTACGAACTGGCCCAATGTCCCGGCCACGAACGCGAGGCCTACGAGCTCCTGCTCGCGCTTTTTCACAAGGGCGAAGACGAGCGGCTGCCCACCCTGCTGCGCATCCTCGGGGAACTTCAGGAAAAATTGAATGTTCCCCCGGAGCGAAAAGTTGATACTCGCGCCCCAAGCCACCCCTGACATGCGATTCGCGATTTTCGGAGATATTCACGCCAACCTCGAGGCCCTGCAGGCCGTGCTGGCGGACGCCGAGGCCCATGAAGTGACGCACTATGTCTGTCTCGGCGACGTGGTGGGCTACAACGCCAACCCCCACGAGTGCGTCGAGATCATCCGCAATCTCGAGTGCCCGGTGGTGAAGGGGAATCACGACGAGCAGGCCTCGGTGACCGACGACCTCGCCGGCTTCAACCCGCTCGCCGAGGAGGCGATCAACTGGACCCGCAAACACCTCACCGAAGAAGACAAGGAGTGGCTGCGCAATCTGAAGATGGTCCGGCAGGTGCGCGATTTCACCATCGTCCACGCCACGCTCGATACGCCGCACAAGTGGGGTTACGTCTTCAATCAGCTCGATGCCGCCGCGAGCTTCAACTACCAGCACACCCAGCTCTGCTTCTACGGCCACACCCACGCCCCGCGCGCCTACATCCGCGACGGCACGGTGAAGAGCCAGGTACTCGACAGGCTCGTCATCGAGCAGGGCAAAAAATACTTTGTCAACTGCGGCAGCGTCGGCCAGCCGCGCGATGGCGACTGGCACGCCGCCTACGTGCTCTACTCACCGGACAAGCAGCTCATCGAATTACGCCGCATCGAATACGACATCTGGACGGCGCAGGACAAAATCGTGGACGCGGGGCTGCCGCAGCGGCTCGCGGATCGGCTGGCATTGGGCAAGTGAAGGCGATCCTGGATGCGGGATGCGGGATGCGGGATGAGATGCCGCGCGTCGCCTTCGCGTGAATCCAGCGACCGGCATTCCGCATCCCGCATCGATCCTGGTCATCAAGCCGAGTTCGCTCGGCGACGTAGTGCATACGCTGCCCGCCGTGGCGGCGCTGAAACGGCAGTGGCCGGCGAGCCGCCTGACCTGGCTGGTGAATCCGGAATGGGCGCCGCTGCTCGAGGGGAATCCGCACGTCGATGAAGTCGCGATTTTTCCGCGCGGGGAATTTCGCGGGCCGCGCGGATGGATGAAGATTCCCGCGTGGGCGCGGAGCATGGCCGAGCGGAAAGCGGATCTCGTCGTGGACTTCCAGGGCCTGCTGCGCAGCGCGCTGATCGCGCGACTGTGCCGCGGCGGGGAGGTCGCGGGACTCTCCGATGCGCGGGAAGGGGCGCGCCTTTTCTATGATCGCGTCGCGAACGTGGGTGGCATCGCGCATGCCGTCGATCGTTACCTGCGGCTCGCGAGCGAGGTCGGCGCGGAGATTCCCACCGCGCTCGAATGGCCGCTGCCCGCCGGCACGCCACCCGCCGGCTTCGATGCCAGCGAGCCGTTCGTGCTGCTCCATCCCTTTTCCCGCGGCGCGGGCAAGTCGCTCACCGCCGCGCAGATCTTCGAAGCCCGCGTCGCGCTCGCGCCGCGCCGCGTCGTCATCGCCGGGCGGAGCGCGGAGCGCGTGGCCGTTTCGCCGAACGTCGTCGACCTGCTCAACCGCACCACGCTCGGCGAACTCATCTGGCTCATCCGCCGCGCCGATTTTGTGATCAGCGTGGACAGCGGCCCGATGCACATCGCCGCCGCGCTCACGCCGCGGCTGCTCGCCATTCACACCTGGAGCGACCCGGCAAAAGTTGGCCCGCACCACGCCGCCGCCTGGGTCTGGAACGGCCGCGCTTTTTTCCAAGTTCGCGACCTCTCGCGCCCCGACACGCACCGGCCCTGCACCAGCGTGCGCGAGGCATGCTCCTTGTTGATCGAAGCGCTTTAGCCGCGCTCGCCGGCGCGCACGGGCTCGCTTGCGCGTCCGCCGCGATGTGGGAAAGAGAACGCCCATGCCCGGTTCAGATCCAGCAGGTCCCGCGAGGGATTCTTCCTTTCCAACCACCCAATGGACGCACGTCCAAATGGTGCAGGGCGGCGCGCCGGAGGACGCCGCGCGGGCCATGGAGGCGATCTGCCAGCGCTACTGGTATCCGATCTACGCCTTTCTCCGGCGCCGCGGCCACGCCCCACACGATGCCGAAGATTTCACGCAGTCCTTTTTCGCCGAGCTGATCTCCGAGGATGCGCTGCAGGCGGTGCGCCGGGAACGCGGCACGCTGCGTTCCTATCTCCTCGGCGTGCTTCAGCGGCTGCTGGCCGACCACACCCGCCACCACGCGGCCCGGAAACGGAATGGCGGACGCGCGGCGATCTCGCTGGAGGAACTCACCGCCGAGGAACGTTACCGCCAGGAACCGAAGGACACGCGGGATCCGGAATGGCTCTTCGCGCGGGCTTGGGCGCAGGAGGTTTTCGCCGGCGTGCGGGCGAAGATGGCGGAAGCCTTCACCGCCGCCGGGCGGGCGGAGGTCTTCGAAGCGTTGCTCCCTTTCCTGACCTGCGACGAGGCGCCGCCCTCGCAGCGGGAGATTGCGGAAAAGCTCGGCGCGAGTGAGAACGCCGTCGGCATCCTCGTCTTCCGTTTGCGCCAGACTTTTCGCGAGCTGCTCCAGGCGGAGATCGCGGCCACGGTGCTGAGCCCAGAGGAAATCCCGGCCGAACTCGCATGGTTTCAGCAGATGCTCACAGCCGAGTAGCCCAAAGACCGCGGACCTGGATTAGTTCGCGCAGCTCGCAGAAATCCCGGGTAGGGAAGCCGCGCCGCGGGTTCCCACACCTTGGGAGAGATCAGGGAACCCGCGGCGCGGGTTGCCACTCCATGGCAGAGAATCACGGAACCCGCGGCGCGGCTTCCCTACCTGGGCTCACCGTTCGGCCAGCCAGGCTGCCGCTTTTTTGATCCGCCGCGTTTCTTCCGTGCTCGGCTTTTCCTTGGTCTTCATCGCGGTCAGGCCGCGGGCGAGGAACGCGGTCGCCTCCTCCCGATTCGCCGGGTCTTTTCGCAGCGTGGCGCCGCGCAGGCACTCGATCCAGGCGGGCGCGGCCTTTGTGCTGGCGGCGAGTTCGGGGGTCGCGGCGATTTCCTCCAGGAAGGCCAGCGCCGGCGCGGCCAAGCCCGGTGACGGGTTCGGTTTGCCCGCCGCTTCGGCCAGGCCTTCCGCATACTGAAGCAGCGCGCCGGCGACGAGGTCGTGACCTTCGCGGCGGTAGCGGTTGCCGGGCGGAAAGACTTTCTCCGCGCTGGCCAGCGAGGCGCGCGCGTGCTGGAGCTGCTGCTCCCAATCCTGCCGCGACGCGGCCACTTTGCTCAGCCCGGAGTAGATGTGATAAGCGACGGGATTGCGGTCGCGGTAAAATTTCTCGCCCTGCCGCAGCGACTCCCAGAGCAGCGGCTCGGCTTCGTCGAAGCGCTTCACGCGGGTGAATTGCATCCCGAGGTTGTCGAGCGTGTTCATGATGTCGGGATGCTCCGGGCCGTAGTCGTGGCGCAACGAGGCCAGCTCTTCCTGCATGAGCGCGATGGATTCGTCGTGCCGGTTCGTATTGTGGCAGATCGCGTAGAGCGACTTCACGGCGTTGAACAGCCCCGGGTCGCGCGGATGCTGGCGCCACACGTCCACGGCGAGCCGGGCGGAAGCTTCGCCCTCCAGCGGGCGCCCCGATTTCAGCAGCGTCCACGCCAGCAGGGCGTGCGCGGCGGCGGTGCGGACGTCGCGATCGCCGTGGAGGCGCTGCCGCATCGCCAGGGCTTCGCGCAGGCTTGCCTCGGCTTCCTTCAGTTTTCCCACCTGCTCCTGCGCGTCGCCCTGCAGGACCAGCGCCCGCGCCAGATCGTCGTCATCGCCGCGGTGGAGCTGGCGCTGGAGGCGCACCGCGGCCGTGGACTGCTCGAGGCCCACCTCATACTCGCCGAGGTCCATGTATGTATTCGCGATCACGGCGCGCAGCTCGGCCTCCACGGCGGGTTGATCGCGCAACTCGTCGGCGAGGTTCTTCGCCGTCTCGGCGAGGATTTCGCGCAACATCGTGGCGTCGCGCCCGAGCGCCTTTTCCACGCCGGCCTGGGAGAGCACTTTCTTGAGAAAGCGCGAGACCTGCTGGCTCTGCGCGAGCGCCGTCCGCTGGCGCAGCACCATCGCGGTGGAAACGGCGACGCCCGCGATGACCACCAGCGCGATGGCCGCCGCGGCGGCGACGGCCACGCGATGGCGCTGCGCGTAACGGCGCAGCACGTAGCCCGCCGTGGGCGGACGCGCGCTCACCGGTTCGTGGCGGAGGTGGCGTTCGAGATCGGCGGCGAGCGCGGCGGGCGAGTCGAAGCGGCGGGTGCGGTCGCGGTCGAGCGCCTTCATCGCGATCCAGTCGAGATCGCCGGTCACCGCCGCGATCAGCCTCGGCGGCTCGCACTGCTGCCCGGCGGCGGCTTCCTCCAGTCGCGCGGGGGAAAGGGAACGCAGCCGTGCCGAAGGCCGCTGCGGATCGCGCGCGTGACCCTCCGCGGGGCGCTCGGCAAATTCCCGCAGCCACTCCTCCGAGCCGAACGGCGTGGTGCCGGTGAGCAGCTCGTAGAGCACCACACCGAGGCTGTAAACGTCCGAGCGCGTGTCCACATCCTGGCCCAGCCCCGCCTGCTCCGGGCTCAGGTAAGCCGGCGTGCCAATGAGCCGGCCGGCCTGCGTCACCAGCGTGTGCTCGGTGAGCCGCGCGGCGCCGGTGGCCTTGGCGATGCCGAAGTCGATGATCTTCACCACCGGCTTTCCGTCCCCCTTGGCCACGAGGAGATTCGAGGGCTTCAGATCGCGGTGGATGATGCCCTTCTGATGCGCATGCTGCACGGCGTGACAGACCGCGATGACCAGCGCGAGCCGCTCCGCGAGCGGGACGCATGCCCGGGCGCAGTGCCGAGTGATCGGCTCGCCATCCACCAGCTCCATGACGAAAAATGGCCGCCCGGTGGGCGTCGCTCCGGCGTCGAAGACCTTCGCGATATTCGGGTGATCCAGCACCGCCAGCGCCTGCCGCTCCGCCTCGAAGCGCGCGATCACTTCGCACGTATCCATCCCCAGCTTGAGGATCTTCAGCGCCACCGGGCGGCGCACCGGCAGCACCTGCTCCGCGCGCCACACCGTGCCGAAGCCGCCTTCGCCGATCTGCTCGAGCAAATCGTAGCGGCCGATCCGCGTGCCGGGGCGTTCGAGGTCCGGAGTGCGGGTCGGGGAATCCTCCAACCGCGCGTCTTCAAACGCGCGGAAGGCATCGGAGATGGATTGTGCGAGAAAGCCCTGCATCGCGCTCCGAAGCGTGCCCGCTGAATGGGCCGGGGGTCAAAAAACTTTTGAAAAAGTACGAAATGAAACGGCTCAAAATACGAGAGAAACGTATAAGCCCGATTGTCGGAAGTTTGCCGACACCTGGCCTGAAACAGAAAAACACCGAACCGAAACCGAACCGCAGACCACGACCATGAAACCACTCCACTCCATCCTCGCCAGCCTCGCGCTGGCGGCGTTCAGCACGCCCGCCTGGGCGATCCAGATCCCCGTCACGCGCGACACCGCCGGCAACGTGACCAAGAACACCATCGCCAGGACCGCTGGCGCCGCCGCCACCCTGCCCATTTCGTCGAAAAGCACGCCGCTGTTTTTCTTCGATCTCAGCAATTCCGGCATCACCTCCGATGCCGTCACCGCCGCGCGGCTGATCGTTTATTTCCCGAAGGTAACCAAGCCCGGAAAGTTCGGCGTGCGCTTCCCTGCCACGGCGTTTCAGGAGATCTTTACCAGCGCCACCATCCCGCTTCCTGTCGTGGCGGGAAGCTCTCTAGACACGGACATCACCTTGGCCAATAGCAAGGGCTACGTCGTGATCCCGGGATTTCAACTCGCGGTGCAGACCTGGCTGGGCACGCCGGCTTCCAACCTGGGCATCGCCCTCGTCGCCGACACGGCGCTCGCCGCGCTGATCTCCTCCCGCGAAGGCGCGGGCGTGGGTGCCGCGGCGATCCTGGAGATCGATGTGAATCCCACCGGAACCCTCAGCACCACCACGGTGACCACGAGCGGCGCGATCACCTCGGGCGGGGCGCTCACCGTCACCGGCCTGACGGTCCTCAATGACAACGTGTTTATTCAGGGGAACAAGTCCCTGACCATTTCGGGAACGGGGACCATCAGCGTCGGCGGAAACATCGACTCCAGCAGCACGATCACGGCGAATCAGAACCTGCGGGCCAACCAGAATATCACCGCCGGAGGCAGCCTGACCCTCGGCGGCTCCACCTCGAAGTTTAACGTCAACACCACCGGCGTTGGCAACATCACCGCCGTAATCCGGTCCGACAGCGCGTCGAACCTTCCGCTCGCAGCGCAGGGAGCCGACGGCACCACCGTCTTTCAGGTTCAGGATCCACGACCCGTGGGCGGCAATAGCGGCGTCGCCCTCTCCCTGCCTTTTGGCGTCGGCGGCCAGTCCGGCGGGGGCTCGTGGGCGAACACCTCCGACCGGCGGCTGAAGAAAAACATCGAACCCCTGAGCGGCGCGCTCGACCGCCTGATGCAGCTCCGCAGCGTGACCTACGAATACCGCGACCCCGCCGCCATCCACGAGCTGCCCGGCACGCAGAACGGCTTCATCGCCCAGGAAGTCGAACCCATCTTCCCCGCCTGGGTGGGTGAAAAAGCCGACGGCATGAAATTCCTCGCCATCAAAGGCTTCGAATCCCTCACCGTGCAGGCCCTCCGCGAGCTGCGCGCCGAAAAGGATGCGGAGATCGCCGCGCTCAAACAAAAGGTCGCCGCCCTCGAAGCCCGCGACGCCTTGCGCGTGGCCATCGACGCCACGCTCCAGGCCCGCCTCTCCCGCCTCGAAGCCGCCACCGGCAGCCCGACGGCCGTCGTCACGGCTTCCCTCGAGCAGGAATAAATCTCACCCGCGGTTTGGGTGCAGTTCGGTCCCGCCGCGTCGCGCCTCAGGGTGCGGCGCGGCGGTGGCCATTTTGGGAGAGCAAGCAGGGCGGATTCTCCTTGGCCGCGGCTGTGATACCGTGCGCTCGTCACGTTCATGGAATTCGCCACGCCCTCCTTGCCCTCCGCTCCCGCCGAGTCCGGCGAAGCGCGCGAGCCGATCTTCACCGCCCGCGGGCTCACGAAGGTTTACCCCAGCGGCATCGAGGAAATCCGCGCGCTGGATGGCGTGGACCTCGATCTTTTCGCGGGCGAACTCATCGTCCTGCTCGGCGCGTCGGGCAGCGGTAAATCCACGCTGCTCAACATCCTCGGCGGCCTCGACGCACCGACCACCGGCCAGCTCGTCTATCGCGGCGAAGACCTGAGCGGTGCCGACGAGGACACGCTGACCCGTTTCCGCCGCGACGCCGTCGGCTTCATCTTCCAGTTTTACAACCTCATCCCGAGCCTCACCGCGAAGGAAAACGTGGCGCTGATCACCGAGATTTCCCGCGACCCGATGCGCCCGGAGGAAGCTCTCGCCCTGGTCGAACTCGCCGACCGCCAGGACCACTTCCCCTCCCAGCTTTCCGGTGGCCAGCAGCAGCGCGTGGCCATCGCCCGCGCCATCGCCAAACGACCCGAGGTGCTGCTCTGCGACGAACCGACCGGCGCGCTCGACGTGAAGACCGGCATCACCGTGCTGGAAGCCATCGAGCGCGCGAACAAGGAACTCGGCACCCTCGCCGTGATCATCACCCACAACGCGATCATCGCCGACATGGCCGACCGCGTGATCCACCTCAGCGACGGCCACATCGTCGATATCCGCAGCAACAAAACGCGGCGGCCGGTGCGGTCGTTGGCGTGGTGAGGGGCGTTCGTTGTTCTTCGTTCTTTGTTCCTGGTTCTTTGTTCCTGGTCTGCCAGCCGTCCGAAAAACAACCAAGAACCAAGAACCAAGAACTTCCCATGCTCTCCCCGCTCGACCTCAAGCTGCTCCGCGACATCGGGAAGATGAAGGGGCAGATGTTTGCGGTGAGCATCGTGATGGCCTGTGGGCTGGCGATGATGATCATGTCGCGCAGCCTCATCCTGTCGCTGGAATCGACGCGCGATGCCTATTACACGGGCCACCGTTTTGGAGAGGTGTTCTGCGATGTGAAGCGGGCGCCGAATGCGCTGCGGCCGCGGTTGGCGGAAATCGCGGGGGTCGCGGCGGTGGAGACACGGGTGACGGGTTCGCTGAAGCTCGATCTGCCGGGGCTCGCGGAGCCGGCGGATGGCGCGATCATTTCGCTGCCGGAAGATCGGCCGCAGCAGCTCAATCTCGTCTATCTGCGCCGCGGGCGGTTTCCTGAGATCGGCCGGGCGAATGAGGTCGTGGTCGGCGAGGCGTTCGCCGCCGCGCATGGCTTCCGGCCGGGGAATGATCTCGACGCGACGATCTACGGCGCGCGGCAGCGGCTGAAGATCGTGGGGATCGGGCTGTCGCCGGAATACGTCTTCGAGGCAAAGCCCGGCGAGACGCTGCCGGACAACAAACGCTTCGGCGTTTTCTGGATGAACGAGCGCGATCTCGCGAAGGCGTTCGAGCTCGATGGGGCGTTCAACAACGTGGTGGTGGACGTGGCGCCGGGCGGCAACCCGGCGGGCGTGATGGCGGAACTCGACCGGTTGCTCGCGCCGTACGGCGGGCTGGTCGCGTATGGGCGGCGGGATCATCCGTCGGCCACGCGGCTGGATGACGAATTGCGCGTGCTGCATGCGCTGTCGTTCGCGTTTCCAGCGGTCTTTCTCAGCATCGCGGCGTTCATGTCCAGCGCGGTGCTCACGCGGCTCATCCGGCTGCAGCGCGAGCAGATCGCGCAGCTCAAGGCGTTCGGCTATTCGTCGTTTCAGGTCGGCCTGCATTACCTGAAGTTCGCCATCTTCATCGTCGCGGTCGCGACGGTCTTTGGCGGTTCGGCGGGGATGCTGCTCGGGAACGCGGTGGTCGGCGTTTACCATCAGTTCTTCAAGTTCCCCGAACTCCACTTCCACCCGGACTGGTCGATGTTCGCGATCGCGTTTCTGGTCAGTGCCGGCGCGGCATTTCTCGGCGTGATCGGCGCGGTGCGGCAGGCGGTGAAGCTGCCGCCGGCCGAGGCGATGCGGCCCGAGCCGCCGGCGGAATACCGCACCTCGATCTTCGAGCGCCTCGGGCTGTCGAAGCTGGTCAGCACGAGCTTTCGTATGGCGCTGCGCAATCTGGAGCGGCGGCCGTGGCAGGCGTTTTTCACCGCGTTCGGTCTCGCGCTGGCGACGGGAATTCCGATCGTGCCGGGTGCGATGAGCGATGGGATCAGCTATCTGCTTTCCATCCAATGGGACGTGGCCGAGCGGCAAAACGTGACGGTGAGCCTGATCGAGCCGGGTTCCGCCTCGACGCTCAATGACCTGCGCAGCCTGCCCGGCGTGATGACTGCGGAGCCGTTTCGCACCGTGCCGGCGCGGCTGCGTTTCGGGCATCATTCGCGGCGGCTCGGCGTGACCGGATTGCCGCGTGAGCGGTATCTCAGCCGCTTGCTCGATGACCAAGAACGCGCGGTCGAGCTGCCGCCGAACGGGCTGCTCGTTTCCGCCAAGCTCGCGGAAATCCTCGGCGCAAAGATCGGCGACTCGATCATTCTCGAAGTGCAGGAAGGCCGCCGGCCCACGCTCGAAGCGACGATCCAGGGCACGATCACCGATTACGCCGGCATCGGCGCCTACATGGAAATCGGCGCGCTCCAGCGGCTGATGCGCGAGGGCGGCACGATCAGCGGCGCGCGGCTGGCGGTGGACCCGGCGCACTGGACCGCGTTCCTCGACAAGGTGAAAGAAGCGCCGCGCATCGCCGGCGTGACGATCAAGGAATCGGTGCGCGCCAGCTTTCGCAAAAGCACCGGGGACATGATCGGAAAGATCACCACGATCTATTTCACCTTCGCCGTCATCGTGAGCTTCGGCGTGGTTTACAACAGCGCGCGGATCGCGCTCAGCGAACGCTCGCGCGATCTCGCCACGCTGCGGGTCATTGGCTTCACCCAACGGGAGGTGGCTGCGGTGATGATCGGCGAACTCGCGCTGCTCACCGCGGTGGCGATCCCCTTCGGACTGCTCATCGGCACGCAGCTCGCGTCCGGCATCATCCACACCGCCAGCACGGAAAGCGTGCGGCTGCCGCTGGTGCTCACGGCGGGCACGTATGCGCGGGCGGTCATCGTGGTGCTGTGCTCGTCGGCACTTTCTTTCTGGGTCGTGAGCACGCGACTTCGCGATCTCGACCTGCTTGGTGTATTGAAGGCGCGAGATTGATTTTGAAAACGACGCCACCCGTTTCCACCCGTCCCGCCACCCGCGCGAGCAAACCTGCTTCGGCGAAGCGCTTCATCCCCTACCTCCTCGGCGGCGCGCTGCTCGTGATCTTATTCAGCGCGCTGCGGCCCAAGCCGATTCAGGTGGAAATCGGCGACGTGAAAACGGGGCCACTCACCGTCTCGGTGCTGGAGGAGGGCAAGACGCGCATCCGGCATCGCTACATCGTATCGCCGCCGGTCGCGGGCTATCTGCGCCGGGTGGAATTGCGCGCCGGCGATCGCATCGAGGCGGGCCAGACCGTGCTCGCGCTGCTCCAGCCGCAGCCGTCCGCCTTCCTCGATCCGCGCGCCCGCGCCGAGGCCGAAGCGCGGGTGAAAGGCGCCGAAGCCGCGACGATGCAGCGCGAGACGCAGATCGAGCGGGCGACGGTGGGGCTCGACATGGCGCAAAAGGATCTGGTGCGCGCGAAGGAGCTGAAAAAAACCGGCGCCATTTCCACGAAGGAATGGGAGACCGCGCAGAACCAGGCGGACGCGCTGACCCGCGAATTGCACACCGCGGAGTTTGCGCTGCAGGTCGCGCAGTTCGAGCGCACGCAGGCCGAGGCGGCGCTGATGCAGGCGAGGAATCCGAGCGTGGAAGGTGGCGAGCCGCTACAAATTTTCGCGCCGGTCACCGGCTTCGTGCTGAACGTCTTTGAGGAAAACGCGCGGATCGTCGGCGCTGGGCAGCAGATCATGGAAGTGGGCGACCCGACCGATCTCGAAGCCGAGATCGAGTTGCTCTCCAGCGACGCCGTGGGCGTGCAACCGGGTGCGCCGGTTTCCATCGAGCAGTGGGGCGGCGAGGCGCCGCTGCGCGGCAAGGTCGCGCTGGTCGAGCCGGGCGGTTACACCAAGGTCTCCGCGCTCGGCGTGGAGGAGCAGCGGGTGAAAGTGCGGGTAAATTTCGGCGAAGCGTTTCCGGAGGGGCGGGCGATGGGCGACCGCTTCCGCGTCGAGGCGCGCATCGTGACCTGGCAGAGCGACAAGGTGCTGCAAGTGCCCACCGGCGCGCTCTTCCGCCGTGGCGGCGAGTGGATGACGTTCCTCTTCGACGGCGGCAAGGCGCGGCTCGCGAAAGTGGAGATCTTGCACAACAACGGCGTCGCTGCCGAAGTCCGCAGCGGCCTCGGCGAAGGCCAGCGGGTGCTGCTGCATGCGCCGGATTCCGTGGAAGACGGCGCGAAAATCACGCCGCGGAAGTAGCGCGGCGGGGTTTCAAAAAACAGGTTATCCCGAACGCGCGGCGGCCCTACGGATTGGCGAACTGCCGGCCGCAGGACGGATCGATGACCGTCGCGCCATGGGGGATGCCGCGGACGTCGATCAGGTTGTAGGGCGGGTAGGGGCTGGTGACGAAGCCGTAGCGGTTGGTCGGTCGGGCGTAGGGCAGCTCGCGGGAGCGCGTTTCGTAACGGTCGTCTTGGTAGCGATCGTCCTCGCGGTAATAGCGGCGCTCGCGCTCGTTGCGCTCGTGTTTGACGACCTTGCCGATGAGATAACCGGCTCCCGCGCCAATGGCCGCACCGCGCAGGGCGTCATTACCTCCGCCGCCGATCAGGCCGCCGGCGGCGGCACCGACCGCGGCGCCGGCGAGGGCACTGGCGCCGCTGGTTTCACAACCGGTAAAGGCGATGAGCGGAGTGAGGAGAAGGCAGATGAACGGGGTGCAATTCATGAGGGAAGCATTGGGTGCGGATCGGACGTCACGCAAGGGGCGGATATTCAGGCCGTGGCTCAATTAGAGGAAATCACGGTAGGGAAGCCGCGCCGCGGGTTCCCTGATTGATCCCCGTCGGCGAGGGAACCCGCGGCGCCCTTGGCGAGGGAACCCGCGGCACCCTTGGTGAGGGAACCCGCGGCACCCTTGGTGAGGGAACCCGCGGCGCCCTTGGTGAGGGAACCCGCGGCGCGGCATCCCTACCGAACTGGGTTCAGGCGAATTTTGCGCGGAGGATTTCGGCGCCGATGATGGCGAGTTTTTCGACGCGGTTCAGGCGGTAGCGGCGATCGAAGAGGTGGAAGCCGTCACTTTCCATGCGGTCGAGCAGGCCGGTGTAGATGCGGCGCATGATCTCGGCGGCGACGAGTGCGCGGCGATCCTCGGGGGGGCGGGCGACGATGGCGTCGGCATAGAAGCCGCGGGCGCGGGTGGTCTCGAAGCGCATGAGGGCGAGGAAGGCGGCGTTGCGCCGGCCGGCGGCGAGGTCGTCGCGGGTGTAGCCGAAGCGGGCGAGGTCTTCGCGCGGGAGATAAATGCGGCCGCCGTTGCGCCAGTCTTCGCCGACGTCGCGGAGGATATTGGTGAGCTGCAGCGCGAGGCCGAGGCTGAGGGCGTAGTCGCGGGCGGCGCGTTCGCGGCAGCCGAAAATTTCGATGCTGATCAGGCCCACGGCGCTGGCGACGCGGTAGCAGTAAAGGCGCAGGTCTTCCCACGTCGCGTAGGTCGTCGCGGCGAGGTCCATCTCGACGCCGGCGATGATCTCGCGGAAGTGCTGGAGCGGAAGCAGGTAGCGGGCGATGACCGCGCGGACGGCGGGCGCGAGCGGCGGCTCGCTGGGGGATTCTTCTTCCAGCGCGCGGCGCCAGGCGTCGAGTGCGGCCTGGCGTTGCGGGGCGGTGTGGCCGGGGGCGTCGGCGATGTCGTCGATGAGGCGGCACCACGCGTAGAAGACGGTGATGTCGTCGCGCCGTTCGGGCGGGAGCGCGACGAAGGCGAGGGCGAGATTGGATTTACTCCCGCGGGTGATGGCGCGCGCGTCGCCGGCAGGGGCGGAGCTCAAGCGTCGGTGCGGGGCGAGAGTTCGGAAGCGACGGCGAAGCCGTCGGTCACGTCGACCAGGCGGTCGCCGTGGGCGGGGGTGAAATCGGGTGAAACCGTGGCGACGACGGCAACGCCGAGACGCTTGGCCGCGAGCCGAAGGAGCGCGGTGAAGGCGCGGAGATCTTCGTCGGCGAGCGCGGTGTCGAGGTTTTCGATGAGCACGGCGGCGGGCTCGTTGACGAGGGCGCGGGCGAGCGCGACGCGGTGCTGCTGGAGCGGCGAGAGGTCGGTGCAGGCGGTGCCGGATTCGTCGGCGAGCGCGACGAGTTCGAGGAGCACTTCGCTGCGCAGGCGGGCTTCGGCGGCCTCGACATCGGCGATTTTGAAGAGCGGCATCGCGACGTTTTCAATGACGGTGAAGGCGGGCAGCAGGAACGGCGCGGCGAAGACGAAGCCGAGGCGGCGCTCGCGGAGCTTGAGGCGCGCGGCGTCGGTGAGTTCGCGGGTCGTTGCGCCTTCGACGAAGACCTCGCCGGACTCGGGGACTTCGAGGAGACCGAGGACGCGGAGGAGGATCTCGTGGCCGGAGCTGGCGGCGCCGCGGATGGCGTGGAAGCCGGGCCGCGCGAAATCCAACTCGCCGGCGTGCACGGCGAGCGGGCCGCGCTGGCAGTGCAGGTCGCGGATTCCGAGGGCGCTGGCGCGGGAAAAATTCACGTCAGAATTTGATCCAGTTTTCGTGCGGCGAACGCGCGTGATCGCAGGTGCGGAAGACGCAGACCCAACTCGCGAGCAGCCACGCGCCGACGACGCCGTGGAGCCACGGAGCGAGGAGCGACCAGGCGATGCCGGGCGCGGTGCCCTCGCCGAGCGCGCGGGCACAGAGGAGATTCAGCGTGACGAAGAGATGAAAGTGAAACGCGGCGACGATGAGGAACCACGCGAAAGGCCAGCCGTGCCGGCGGAGGAAACGCCAGTGATCACGGAGCGCGGCGGGCAGCGACTCATTGTGAAACGTGAGCGTGATCTGCATCGTGGAGAAGATGAGGAGGAACGCGGCGAGGACCGAGCGCGCGAGTTGGATGCGAAAGTTGATCGTTGCTTCTTCGGCAGCGAGCAAGCCTTGGAATGCGGCGAAATTTTTCAGGATGAGCGGCAGGTCGATGAAGAGGCTGCTCGCGACGAGGACGACGGCGGCCCATTTCAAGACATAGACGAAACGGCGGATGGCGAAATCGAGCAGCCGGCGCGACTCGAAACTGACGCCGCGCACCCAGCAATACGCGACGAGAATGAGGTAGATCTGGATGCAGACGCCGAGGAGATATTCGAAGAGAAACGCGAGCCACACGACGACGGGCGCCCATTGAAAATAGAGGAGCGCGGCGGTGCCCTCGAGCGGGATGATGGTGGGGACGACGTAGAGGAGGACCTTGGCGATGGCGGCGAGCGCACCGAGGAGAATGGCGGCGCAAGCGGGCCAGCCCCAGAGGCCGCAGCGTTTGCGCAGGGCGCGGAGCAGGACGCCGAGGTGGCCGTCCCAATTGAGCAGAAGCAGGACGGCGGCGATGCTGGCGAGGGGGAAGGTGGTGACGAGGTGATTGAAGATGCCGGCGACGCTTTCGGCGGCGGGCAGGATGGCATCGCGCGCGGCGTCGCGCAGGCCATTGGGCGGGACGAACCAGAGCGACTCGGGCGAACCGGTGAGCCAGAGCTGCGGATCGCGCCACGCGGCGCGGAACCACACGAACACCGGTCGCTGATCGAGCGGCAGGACGTAGTAATGATACGTGCGGAGCAGGAGCTGGAAGAGCGCATACGCAAACCCGAACGCGCCGAAAGTGAACCACAGCACGGGGTAGCGGCGGAGCGCGCGCCAACCATCGAGGAAGGCGGTGCGCACGGGGTTCGTGAACATGACGAGCGCGTAGCCGAGCACGGCCCCGACGAGCAGCCAGAGGGGCTGCGGGGCGGTGAGTGGCAGGAGGGCCGTTCCGAACATGCGCGCATACTGCATGGCGCCCGAGCGGTGAGAAGCCGGGACTGGGAGCGCGGGGCGTGAAGGGTGAATGGTGATCGGTGAATGGAGCGCGGCGCCGCGCGATCACCGCCATTCACCATTCACCATTCACCAGACACGCCGTCTTTTATCCATGACCGCACGGCGCGCGCTCGGATAAGACACGCGGATGATCTCTGTCGTGATCCCGCTCTACAACGAGCAGGACAACATTCTCCCCCTCCAGCAGGAACTCGCCGCCGCGCTCGCCGGGCGCGACTACGAGCTGATTCTGATCGACGATTTTTCGACCGACGAAACGCTCGCGCGGATCCAGCGCGGGCCGGGGGTGCGGGTGCTGGAGTTTGCAAAAAACACGGGGCAGAGCGCGGCGATGTATGCGGGGATTTACGCGGCGAAGGGCGAGGTGATCGTGCTGCTCGATGGCGATCGGCAAAACGATCCGAACGACATTCCGCTGCTGCTCGCGGAGATCGAGCGCGGCGCGGACCTCGTGTGCGGCTATCGGGCGAATCGCAAGGACACGACGTTCAAGCGGGTGCAGAGCCGGATCGCGAATTTCGTGCGGAGCCGGTTCACGGGCGACGGCGTGCGCGACACGGGCTGCACGCTGAAGGCGATGCGCCGCGAGTGCCGCGAGGGGCTGGTGCCGTTTTACGGGATGCACCGGTTCATCCCGGCGCTGATCAAGGGCATGGGCTACAAGCTCACGGAGGTGCCGACGCAGCATCGGCCGCGGGTGGCGGGGGTGAGCAAATACGGTTTCGGCAATCGCGCGTGGAAGGCGACGTGCGACATGTTCGCGGTGAAGTGGCTGCTCTCGCGGCAGGTGAAAATCCGGATCAAACCGGAGGCGTAGCGAGCGCGAGTTCCTTGCACTTGGCGAGGTCGAGCTTGCCGGAGGCGAGGATGGGGATGGCGTCGATGCGTTTGACGATGCGCGGGATCCAGAGATTCGGCAGGCCGGCGTCGGTGAGCTTTTTGCGAAGATCAGCGGCGTCGAGATCGCGGGCGGTGAGGACGACGAGGGCTTCGCCTTTCGCTTCGTCGGGGATGCCGGCGATGGCGATGACGCGTTCGTCCTTCGGTAGATCGAGCACCTCGCCGATTTTCGATTCCACGGTTTCGTGCGGGACCATTTCGCCGCCGATTTTCGAGAAGCGCGAGAGGCGCCCTTCGATGAAAAGAAAACCGTCTTCGTCGAAACGCGCGAGGTCGCCGGTCTTGAACCAACGATCGATCAGCACGTCGGCGGTGCGCTTGGGGTCGCTGAGGTAGCCCTCGAAGATGTTCGGTCCGCGCAGCCAGAGCATGCCGGTGTCGTGGAGCGAAAGCAGGGCGTCGGTGTCGGGGTCGCGGATTTGCGCGGCCATGCCGGGGGCGAGTTTGCCCACGGAGCCGCGGCGATTCGAGGGCTGGACGGCGTCGTCCGGGTGGCTGCGTTTCGGCTCGGGCAGATTCACGGCGGCGACGGGGGAGGTTTCGGTGAGGCCGTAACCCTGGAGGATTTCCTTGCCGAAGCGCTCCTGGAAAACCTCCGCGAGTTCCAGTGGCAGCTTCTCGGCGCCGGTGACGAGGAACTCCAGCGACGCGAGTTGCGCCGGCTCCACTTTCCGCAAATAACCGCGGAGAAACGTGGGCGTGGTGCAGAAGAGCGTGACCTTGTAGCGCTCGATGAGGTCGGCGTTTTTGGTGATCTCGAGTGGGTTCGGATAGGTGACGGAGCGCACGCCTTCGATGAGCGGATACCAGAGGGTGACGGTGCAGCCGAAGCTGTGAAAAAACGGCAGACACGCGAGCACGGTGTCGCGGCGGCCGAGGTTCAGCATGAGGCCGAATTGGGAGACGTTGGCGAGGAGGTTGCGATGGCTGAGGACCACGCCTTTGGGTTCGCCGCTGGAGCCGCTGGTGAAGAGCACCACGGCTTCATCGCGATCCCCCACGCGCGGCAGGCCGAGCAGCATCGAAAGCGCCCACGCGGGCAGCACGCCGACGATGAGCCGCCAGACCATGATCTGCGGCTTGAGCGCGGGCAGGTCGATGTCGAGATGGAGGAGATTCATCGGCCACGGGAAGTCGGCGAGGCGCTTCACCACAGCGTGCGCGGTGATGCAGTCGCGCACTTCGCCGATGCGCAGCGCGGCTTCGATGGAGGGCCGGCCGGCGGTGAAGTTGAGATTCACCGGCACGCGGTTGGCGAGGGTAACGGCGAGATTCGCCACGACGGCGGCGCGGCCGGGCGGGAGCACGATGCCGATGCGCTGGCCGCGGCACCGGCGGCGGAGGTGTCGCGAAAGGGCGATGGCGGCGGCGAGGATCGTGCCGCAGGAAGTTTGGCTGTGATCCATGCCGTCGATCACGGCGGTGTGAAACTGGTGGCGTTTCAGGCCGCGGACGCAGGCGCGGGCGAGGTGGCCTTCGAGGTCGGGCCGCTGCTGATAGGCGTGTTCGCCGAGCACGAGAAAAAGCTGCCGGATCGTGGCGATGTCGGCCTTCTCCGGCGCGATGGGCTCGCCGAACACGACGGTGACGGGATAGGGAAAACGTTGCGGGAGTTTGAAGAAATACCGACCGCCCTCGAAGGAAAAGATGGAGCCCCACAGGCGGTCGAGCCACACGGGAACGACGGGTGCATTCGCACCGCGGGCGATGAGTTCGTAGCCGCGCTTGAGCCGCAGGAGCATGCCGGTGCGGGAGAGTTCACCTTCGGGAAAAATGCAGACGATTTCCCCGCTCTGGATGGCCTCGGCGGCGGCTTTCACGGCGTCCTTGGCGCGCTTGGAAGAAATGGGCAGCGCACCGACGGCGCGGAAGATCCAGTGCAGCCAGCGGTTGCGGTAGATTTCCTCGAAGATGACGAAACGAATCCGGCGCGGGCAGGCGAGTTGGAGGACGATGGCGTCGATCCAGGTCAGGTGATTCGGCAGCAGGAGGAAACCGCCGGCGGGCAGACGTTCGCGATGGAAGGCGGTGACGCGATAAAAGGCGCTGGCGACGAAATACCCGAAGGTGTGAATGAAGCTGCCGACCAGGGAGGAAAAGGTCATCGCGGATTTAAGGATGGGAGGTCAGAGTTTGGCAATGGCTGCCGGTTCGGCGTCTTGCGCGGCGGCGTGGCCGCGCTTTTCGTCGATGAAAAGGGTGATGACAGCGCCCACGATAAGGAAGCTGGCAAGCACGAGCAGCGCGGCGGGCGTGCCGACGGTGTCTTTGACCCAGGCAAACGGGAAGGTCATGATCGCGGCCAGCTTAAACATGAGTCCCCACAGGCCGAAGACTTCGCCGGCGCGCGCGGGCGGGGCGAGGAAACCGACGAAGGCGCGGTTCGAGGCGCCGAGCGAGCCGAGGCCGAAGCCGAGGAGATTGCCGATGATCCAGAGCGGCCAGGTGGGATAGGGCGCGGCGCCGAGCCCGCGGCCATGCACCTCGGCGAGGTAGGCGTAGAGCGCGAAGGCGACGGCGGTGGCGATCCAGATGTAGAGATAGAGCAGCGTGGAGCGGCGGTGGCCCATGCGGTCCTGATAGAGCGTGGGCAGGAAGGTGCCAATGATGCCGGAGACGGTGATGACCGCGACGAAGACGACCAGATTCACCTGGGAGAAGCCGTACTCCCCCGCGAGCTTGCTGGCGAAGAAGATGACCACGCTCATGCCGGTGCCGTAGAAGAGCGAGGCGAAGAGGAGCAGCGCGAGATCGCGGAACTGCGCGACGCTGCGGATGCTTTCGCCGAGGCGCACGAAGCCGGCGGTGAGCAGGTTGCGCCCGGGATGGACGGTGTGCGCGATGGCGGGTTCCTTGAGCCAGAGCGCGGTGGGGACGATGAAGCCGAGAAACCACACTCCAGAAAAAATGAAGAACGGGCGCCATTGATCCGGCGACGCGAGCCCGGCGAGGAGCATGGCGCCGGCGGTAAGCACGAGCAGGAGCAGCGCGGCGCCGTAGGCACACGCCCAGGAAAAGCCGCTGACGCGCCCCATTTCATCCTGCCGCGCGAGACTCGGCAGGAAGCTGGAGAGGAAATTTTCGCCGATGGAAAAGGCGAAGTTCGCCGGGATGTAGAGCAGCGCGGCGAGCCAGATTTGCCCCGGCTGGATGAAGGCGAGCGCGCAGGTGAAGACGCCGCAAATGATCCCGGTGCCGATGAGGCTGCGCTTCTTCCACGCGCGTTCGTCGGCCATGGCGCCGGCGATGGGCGAGAGCAGCGCGCAGAGCAGCATGCTGCTGCCGTAGGTGAGCGCCCAGAGGCGGTCGTCGATCGCGTCGTTGCGGACCACGATCGCGGAAAAAAAGATCGAGAACAGCAGCGTATTGATGATCAGCGTGAAGGACTGATTCGCCACATCGAAGGATATCCACGCCCACAATTGCCGCTGCTGCGGGAGGCCATCGAGCGGGTAGAAGCGGCGGAGGTTCATGGACGCGCGGCATCAATGCCCAAGGGAGCAGGAACTACCAATCCCGAAGTTGCCGCGCCGGCTCCCGGCGTGGCTACAGCAGCGGATCCAGCGTCGGCAGCGTGACCTCCACCGTGGTGCCCACGCCGACAATGCTGCGGATGCTGATGTGGCCGCCGTGCGCGTCCACGACGCTCTTCACGATGGCCATACCGAGCCCGGTGCCCTTCGATTTTCCATGCGTGACGAAGGGCTCGAAAATCCGCGGCAGCAGCTCGGCGGGAATGCCGCCGCCGGTATCGGAGATACGGAAACACGCCGTGCGATCCCGCTGCTCGACCTCGAAATTCATGATGCCTCCCCGGCTCATCGCCTCCACGGAGTTCTTCGCGAGATTCATCAGCACCCGGACAAAGCGACCGCCATCGGCGCTGACGTCGTCGCAGTAACGGACATCCCGCACGAGGTGAATGGGCTCGGGAATCAGGCGCGTGAGCTGCCCGTGAAATTCTTCCACGATCGCGTTCACGGGCGTTCGTTCGATTTGCAGGCTGCTTTGGCCGCGGGCGAAATCGAGGAGTTCCTGGACCATGTCGGTCATGTGCTCCACCGACTTGATCATGATTCCGGTGAACGATTTCACCGAATCGTCGGTACACCGCTGTTCGATGAGCGTGGCGCACATGTGCAGGGCCTGGATCGGATTTCGCAGGTCGTGAATGATCGAGTTGGCCATGGTGCCGACGGTGCTCAGCCGCTCGGTGCGCATGACTTCGGTGATGAAGTGGGCATTCACCCCGCGCAGGCGCTCGACCACGGTGCGGAGGAAGTTCTGGTGCAGGCCGCGGGGGGCATTCTGCAGGATTTGCTCGAAGGTGGCCACGTCGAGGCGGCCGAGCGTCGTCGAACCGGCGGCCGATGCTTGAGCGGAACGCGGCTGGCCGTCGATGAGCGCCATTTCCCCGAAGAAATTTCCCGACTGGATGAAGCCGAGGGTCTCCTGTTTGCCGCCCCGGCCCATCTTCGAGATGCGCACCGATCCCTCAACGACGAGGTAGAGGCAGTCGCCGGCTTCACCCTCGTTGAAGATCACGTCATCGGAATCGGCGTGGATCAGTTCGACGTCATTGGCGATTTCCGTGACGACCTCGCTGGAGAGTCCGGCGAAGAGGCGATTCCCTTCAAAAAGGGTGGGCGCGCAACGAGCGTCGAGGGCTGCGATCATAGGGTGTGTTCGGTAGGTTTCGCGCGCGGCTTTAGGTTAAAAGCCCGGACGGTTGACGAAGCCCGTGGTCGTCGCGCCCTTGCCGCCGAACTGGCCGGTCGTAGAGCCATTGCCGCCGGAGCCGGTGTAGTTCGCGCCGTCGGTAAAGACCTGCGCCGCGCTCGGGCCGGCGATCGTCACGGTCTTCCGGCTGTCGATCGTCACGGTCTTGCCGGCGATGATTTTGGTGCTGTCGCCGCCGAGGGTGACGTTGTCGGTGAAACGCACGCTGCCGTTGCTGCTGCCGCCGTAGAGCTTGAGCGAAGTATCGGCGTTGATGGTGCCGCCGCCGATGCGGAGTTCTCCATTCGCCCCGAGCGCGCCCACTTTCACCACGTCGCCGCTGAGCGTCGCATTGGTGAGCTGCACTTTGCCAGTTTCGCCAGTGTTGCGGATGTCCACGGTGCCCTTGTCGGCCTGCACTTTGCCGCCATTGACAAGGATGTCGCCGCCGGCGGACGTGAATTCAATCCTGCCGCCGGCCCCCGGCGCCGCGGCGGAGAGGAGGGCGAGGAGCTGGCCGCTGCTGGTCACGCTGATCGCGGTGCCGCTGGTCTTGCGGCTGTCGATGCGGATGTTCCCGCCCTGCTTGCTCGCCTTGCCCGCGGCGCTCTCGGAGACCTTCACCGTCGAGCCCACGGTGATCGTATCGCTGGCGATGAGACGGACTGTGCCACCGACTCCGCCGGTCGCGACGCCCGAGCCGTTGGCGCCGGTGGTGGCCGTGATCGGCCGGCTGACCTCGATCTTCCCCGCGACTGGCTTCAAGTCGGTGCCGACACTCAGCATTCCGCCGTCGCCGCCCTCGTGCGCGGTGGCCGGGAGAGCGTCGCCGCCGTCGAAGTTCGCGCCGTTGATCCCGTTGTTCCGATTGTCGCTAAATTGTGCGGAAGTCACATCGAGGACGGCCCGATAGCCGGCGGACGGGGCTGCCGCGAGGCTGCCGGACGCGCCTTTGAAGGCCATCCCACCAAACGCCTGCAACGTATCCGCTTTCAAGACGCTCAGAGTGGTGGCCGCCGCGCCGACGTGCGGGCTGATCGTGCCCGTCGTATAGAACCAACCGCTCACGTCCGCCGTGGTGACGCGAGTGTTGCCATAGATCGTGACGTTCCCCGTGGCCTTGAAGTTTCGCGTATCGAGATCGAGCAGTTTCACGTTGCCGCCGGATTCCACTGAGTCGAAGCCTCCGAGACTGAACGACTTGGCGCTGATGCCGGTTCCCGCCTTGAGCGTGCCGGCGCTCCCGGCGGGCAGGATCACATCGCTGGCGAGAGCGATCGTGTTGGCCTCCGCGTGGAACTGCGTCGTGCCGCTGAGGTCGAGCCGCGTGGTCACGGGGTTGACCGTGTTGAGCGTCAGCGTTCCGCCGGCCTTCAGGGAGAGCGTGCCGGCCGTGATCACGCTGGTCGTGCCGGGCCCGATGTCGCCCGTGGTCGTGATGCTGAGGTCGGTGGCATTCAGTGACCCGGCAGACAGGGAGAAGCTGCCGGCCGTGATCGAGACGCGCCGCGCGGAGGTGAGATTCGACAAGGTCAGCGCGCCCTGCGCGGAGATCTGCACTGTGTCGGCGGTGAGCGGCCGCTGGATGGAGATGTTCTGCCCGGCGTTGAAGGCCGCGTGATCGACGTTCACGCAGGCGGTGGGCGAGACCACGATGTTCGTTTGGGCATCGATCAAGAGTCCGGCGCCAGGGAGGTTCACGGCGTTGTTGAGCGTGACGTTTCCGTTGAGGCCGCTTGCGTAGAGATGGAGAAATTTGAAACCCGAGCCGGCGGTCGCGGACAGCGGGACGTTGTTGCCCAAGCTAATCCCGCCATTTCCCGTGGCGAGGGTGAGCGAATGCAGCGCGCTCAAGTCGAGCGATGCACCGGCCGCGGCCGTGGAAATATTCGAGCCGACGAAGAGCGCGAGATCACGGGTGCCGGTGCTCGTGGTGAAGACCGGGTTGCCGCCGAGCGTGACGTTATTCACGAGGCGGAAGATCGCGACGCCCGCGGCCGGGAAGGCGGACTCGCTGCCGATCCCGAACCGCGAGTCGAACTTCACCTGCGCCTCGAAGTTCGTCATCGAACCGAAGGCGAACATCGCCGCGGAGCCGTCCACGGCGGCGCCGCCGTAGATCGCGCCGGTGAAATTGCTGCCACCCAGCGTGCGCTGCGGAAGCGCGCCGGTGAGACCAAAGATCGCGGCATTGCCGGGTCCACCAAAGATCATCGGATTCGCCAGCGCGACCGTCACCGGCGGTGGGTTGGCCGGGGCAAAGGCGGGGGTCGTTGCCGTCGCCTTCCAGTCGGGCCGGAGGAAGCCCGCAGTCGTGAGGGGATCGACGGGAGCCAGCGGAATGCCCGCTCCGGTGCCCGTGCCACTGCCGGTGCCGACCGGGAAGCCAGTGGTGCCGGGGTTGGGAAGGGTGCGGGGTTTAAGCTTCGTCGTGCCCGCGGGAGTGAAAAGCGTCGTGGCGATGACCGGGTCCGGGCTCAAAGTTGTCGAACTCGTCGTGCTGGTGGTCAGCGGAACGTTCGTCTCGATCGTGGTTGCGAGAGGCGTGTCCGTCCTGGCCGGGTTCGTGGCGATCTTGTCGCTGTCGAGAAGCGCGAGCGTCTGTCCGGTCGTCCTCGCGGTTCCCGTTTCGGAGGTCGTCGTGGTCGCTGCGACCATCCCGGTGTCTTTCGCCCCGGCGTCTTGGAAGGCGATCTCCTTTTCGATCAGGCCTGCGCTCGGCAACTCGGCCACCTTGAGATTCGACTTGCCCCGGAAGAGCACCGGATTGGCGAGCACCGAGTCCCGCATCAACGCGCGCAGATTCACATTCACCGGGGTCGGCAGCGACTTTGCACCCGGGTTGACGATCATCATCTTGCCCGCGCGCAGATCGATCTTGTCGGCAGGATTGGCCCGCGTCGCGACCTCCATGCTTCCCTCGAGGACGGTCAGCTTGAGACGCGTGCCGGGGAGATTTTCCACCAGCACCGTGGTGCCCGTGATGGAGGCCGTCACGGAAGCGGCGCGGATGCGGGCCCCGCCGAGATTTTTGGGCACCTGGAGGAGCATCGAGCCGCGCTCCAGCTTCAGATCGCGTGTGCCCGGCTGAAAGCTGAAGTAGGTCTCCGCGCCGAGGCGGGTCAGCGTATTATCCTGAAAGAGTAACTCCGCCCGCGACTGCACGCCGGTGGCCACGCCGCGATCGTCTTTGATCACATCCTGCAGCGCCGCGGCCCGCGCTCCCTCGCGCGGCTCGACGAGTTTCACGTCGTTGACGATCTGGCTGATCTTCGCCTCTCGGAGAGGACCGGCAAAGGTGGCCGTGGCCAGTCCGGGGAAGATCGCGAGCGCGGCGAGGATGAAGCGTTTCATAAGCGGCGCAGGACGCCGATGCCTTATTCAGCAACCCGAATGCCGAATTATGGAATTTATGGAGCCGCTCTGAAATTTCCGTCGATCCCCGACGCCACCGACCCCTGCTTGATCGCCAGTTTCTCACCCTTGATCCTCGAGCGCTCATTCGTGAGCGGCGGTGCGGGTGCAGCCACCACTTCGCGCCAAGCCGCCGCGGGGACCACGATCTGGGTCCCACTGCCGACGATGGTGAGATTCGTGGGGATCAGCCGCCGCCTCGCGACGGCTGCGGCTTGCAGCGCGATCTCGCGCTCGATGCGAGGCAGGGAAGCAAGCGGGCTCGTCGCGAAGGGTGCGGCGCTCAGCAGCGCCGAAGTTTTCACCAGCGCGGCAAGGTCCACATCGGCCGGATCGGGGATTTGCTGCACATCCGGTGCGGTGATCAGCAGCTTCCCGGGCCGCAGGATGATGCTGTCGCCGAAGCGTCCTCCCGTGAAGATCCGAACATCGCCGGCCAGCACCGCGACCTTCACACTGCGGCCCTCGAGATGCTCGAGGATGATCGTGGCGCGATCACCTTCGCCCGAGAGGCCACCGCAGTGAATCCGCGCGCCCCCGCGCCGCGCGGGCACCTCGAGCAGGAGGGTGCCGCGTTCCAAGGTCAGCTCCCGACGGCCGTGCGGCAGGGCGAGCACCGTCCCGGCGCCGAGTCGCGCGAGCGTGCCATCGGCGAAGAGCAGTTCCGCGCGCGAGCGTGCGCCCACCGTCAGCCGCTCCCCGGCGTGGATCGAATCCGGCCCGGATAAGCGGCGCATTCCTCCGCCGGTCGGTGCGATCGAGACTTCATTCACCACGCGGCTGACCCGCGCTCCATCGAGCGGTGCAGCCGGGAGCGACCCGTCCAGGAGGGCGAGGAGCGCGGCGAGAATGAAGACGAAGCGAGTCACGAAATCGGGAAGCAACCCCTCCAAAAGCATCCGCCACACCCGCGCCCGAACTTCTTCCCAGCCAACCCCTGCCCCGGGTTAAAAACGCAGCGACACCTGCAGCCCCACGCCGGCGTTTCCCACTTCGTAGTCGAAGGCGCGGCGGTTCGAGCGATTCACGCCGTAGAACCCGCTCGCGGAAAAAGCAACCCACGGCCGGGGAGCGTAGCGGATCGCCAGCGAGACCGTCTGATTGTCGTCCTGCCGCCCCTCCCCGTCGCGATAAACGTAGCGTCCGTAGCGGTAGTAGAGGTCCGCATCGATCGACCGCGTGAGCTGCGCGCGGTACCCCGCATAGACCGCGTATTCATCGCGGCCCGAGGGTGCCGGATCGGCAAAGCTCCACTGCGCGCTCACCCCGAAATACGCCGACTGCGCGCGCGAAAATGGCACCACCTTTTGCACCCCGAGCAGGACCGCGTGGTTTTGGTAGAACTCGCGGGTGTCCTTTGCCGTGGTCAATTCGGTGAACGTGTAGCGCACCTGGACCTCCGCGCCGCGGAGTTGCGGCGGCGTCCACGCCACTCCCGCGGCGAGATCCACGCTCTGGAAGTCGAGTTCGGAAAACTTGTCGTAGCGGTAAGCCGCGGCCCGCGCGGTGGCGTCCGCGCGGAGATCGTAGGCAAAGCGCTTCGTGAACCCCGCGCCGGTGGTGGCGACGAGGAAGCGATCGCCCTGCGGGTCCGCCTTCACGAGCGCGACGTTGTTCGTGACGAAAGCGCCGATCTCCGCGAATGCGCTGAAGGGCTGGGGCCGCTCGTCGCGTTTGAAAAAAACCTGCGTCCCGAAGGAATCGTCCTCCGTCCCGGCCTGGCCGAGGTCGCCCGTCGGCGGTGCATTGCGCTGGCCCTGGAGATCTGCCGTCCGCAGCGGCGGCGCGAATTGCCGCGCTTGTTCGACCTGCGGGAGCACCGGCGTCTGGGCAAACAAAAGCGCCGGCATCGTCACCGATGCCGCAGCGCAGAAGAGAAGCCGTCGGACCATTTCCGCCGATGGATAGCAGACCGTATGCCCCTGCTCCCGCCTCGCACCGGATCGGGCATGTTTCCGGCTCTCTCGGGAGGCTTCATGCCACGCCAGGGAGCCACCGCGCATTTCCTCTTCATCGCCACCGGCACGCTGCTCATCGCGTGGTGCCAGTGGACCGGCGCGCCGTGGCTCCAGCGCGGCGAATCCGCCGCGGAGGATGCGCTGATGCGCCTCGGCCATTCGACGCCGGCGGATTCGCGCCTCGTCTTTCTCGCCCGCGACACCGCCTCCGCCAGCCTCGAAGCCGCCACCGATCTCGCCCAGCTCTTCGATCTCCGCACCGCCGATGCCGACAGCCGCCGCGCGCTCAACCTCATGGCCCACGAGTGGCCGTGGTCGCGCGAAATCCACGCCCTCGTTCTCGAGCGCCTCATCGCCGCCGGCGCGCGGGCGGTGATCTTCGATTTCACTTTCCCCAAGAGCAGCCCGAACGACGAACCGCTCCGCACCAGCCTCGATCGCCATCGCGACCGCGTGGTCGTGGCGGGCAACATCAGCGCCGAAGCCGACGGCGACGCCTCCGTTTTCAGTCCGCCCACCGACACGCTCATCCCGCGCACCGCCCCGCGCGATCCGCGGATCGGCTTCGATAATTTCTGGCCCGATACCGACGGCGTCATCCGCCACGCGCAATATCGCTGGGCGCTCATCCGTGGCGTCTGGCGCGGCGAGGAAGAACTTTCGCTCAGCGCCCGCGCGCTCTCCGCGGCCGGGCTCGACCGGCACCTTCCGCCCGGACTCGGCGCCCACCGCATCCGCTTCGCCGGCGCGCCCGGCACCTTCGCACCGCGCTCCATTCACGAGATTTTTGTCCCCGAATACTGGAAGCGCAACTACGCCAGCGGTGTGTTTTTCCGCGGCAAAATCGTGATCATCGGCGCCGCGGGAAACTGGCAGCAAGACGAACACCTCACCCCGGTCGGCATGATGCCGGGACCGGAGATTCACCTCAACGCCGTGAACGCCGCCCTCAGCGGCGCCTTCCTCCGCCAGACCTCCCCACTCGACGCCGCCGCGCTCACCCTCGCCATCGCCACGTCCGCGTTCCTGCTCCGCCGCGTCATCCGCCGGCCCCACGTCCGCCTCGGCGCCCAGCTCCTCGCCTCCGCGGCGTGGGGCGGGCTCACCTTTCTGCTCTACGATCACGCGAGCCTGCTCGTCCCCATCGTCGGCCCGCTCCTTGTTTTTAATCTCGTCGGCTTCTCCGGCCTCGCCTTTGACCTCCTCCAGGAGCGGCGGGAAAAAACCCAGCTCCGCCGCACGCTGGAACGTTACGTCTCGCGCAACATCGTCGAGGAACTCGTGGACAACCCGGAGCAATTTCACCGCGCGCTCGGCGGCGAGATGCGCGACGTGACGATCCTCTTTTCCGACATCCGCGGCTTCACCAGCAAAGCGCACGCGATGGATGCGCGGGAACTCGTCGCGCAGCTCAACGAATATTTTTCCGCCATGGTCGAGTGCGTTTTCCGCTTCGGCGGTACGCTGGACAAATTCATCGGCGACGCCGTGATGGCCGTGTGGGGCAACGCCGGCAACAGCAGCCCCGCGGCCGATGCGCGCAACGCCGTGACCTGCGCGTGCGCCATGCTCGAGGAGCTGGAGAAACTGAACGAACGCTGGGCGCGCGAAGGCCGCCCGCAATTCCGGATCGGCATCGGGATCAATTCCGGGCCGGTCGTCGTCGGCAACATCGGCTCACCGCAGCGCATGGAATTCACCGTCATCGGCGACGCCGTGAACGTGGCGTGGCGCCTCCAGGAAATGACCAAGGGCGAATATCGCCTGCTCCTCGGCGAGGCCGTGCTGCCGCTGCTCGGGGCGGAATTTTCGACCGAATTCGTCGGCGAGATGCGACCGCGCGGCGACGAACCGATTCGCTACGCCCAGCTCGTTCCCCTCGAACTCGCGGGCCTCGCCGCGGACTAAAATTTTCCCTTCACCGAAAGCGAAAACGAAACCTCTTCGGGCCGCGGCGCCGCGGCATCTTCGCGGTAGCGCACGCCGATTCCCGCCCGCCAATCCTCGCGCAGCGCGAAGTCGGAATTGACCCCGAGATTCCAGCCCGCGCCCGCCGCCTCCGGTCCATCCAGCGGCGAGCGCGTGCGCAGATCGTAGCCGGCTTGCAGCTCCAGCTTGCTCCCGACGAAAACCTGCTGCTGCACTTTCAGCGAAACCGCGTCGCGCGTTTCCCGCTCCGCCGCCGTCTCCCGCACCCCGCGCTCGCCGCCGAGCGTCAGCGCCGTGGCCGCGAGCGGCGTCCACTTCAGCGAAGCCTCGCCGCGCCGGCCCAGCGCCGCCGGGCCCTCCGCATCGACCAGCGCCGCACCGCCCGTCGCGCTCAGCCACTTCGGCACCAGCTCCTGCTCCAGCGACAGCCGATACGTTTCCTGCACCGACTCCGCGCCGCTCATCTCGGCGCGCTCGGCGAGTTCGAGCTGCAGCTTCACCGTCGTCGTTTTCGCGGGCGAAAATTTTGCCTCGCCGCCGTAGGTCACGATCTCGGCGAAGGGCACGCTGTTCGTCGCCAGCCACTGCTGCTGCGCGCTCACCGAGAGCCGCAGCGCTTCGCTCGCTTGCAGCTCCGCGGCCGTGCGTTCCAGCATCGTCAGCGCATCGCGGTAGGTCGCGGAAAGTTCGTCGCCGAGCACCGTCTCCGTTTGCAGGCCGGTGCGGAGTTCCTGCCGCAGCGAAAGCGCCTCCGTCACCGGCAGCCGCGCCGCGAGCAGGAAACCCTGCTCCCAGCGTTCCGCCGCGAACACGTCGTCGAACCGCACTTCGCGTTTCGTGGGATCGATCCGCGCCTCGAAGAGCGAAGGCTCGCCGGCCACCGGCGCGGGCCGCACCAGCACTTCGCGCGATTCGGTCAGCGAAAATTCGTCACCGATCCCCGCGCCAGCGAGGAGCAGCAAAATGGAGACGACCGGCGCGAAACGCATGGCCGGAAGGTTAGCGCGCTTCCGCCGCATGGAAAGGCCGCGGCCTCGGACGCCGTGGTCCAGCATGAAATCATCCCGGTAGGGAAGCCGCGCCGCGGGCTCCCAAATCTCGCCGATCGCCCGCCGCCAGTTTGGGAACCCGCGGCGCGGCTTCCCTACTGAATTGAACCACCGCCGACGCTCAGCGTTTGCCGCTCTTGAATTTCAGCAACACCCCGAGCACTTCGCGCGCGGTGAGCGTGAGAGTGCGGTTGCGCGCCGCATTTTCCGCCGCGCTGTCCGGCGGCTTTTCCGTGTAGGTGCGCACCGCCTCGCCGTAGCCGATCACCGCATCGAGGAGCGGCAGTGCGCGCGCGTCGAACTGCTGCTTCGTCTCCAGCAGCCGATCGATCTCCGCTTGCACCACGGCGTTCGGCAGCAGGCGCAGATCGTACGGCGTGGCCGATTGCACGGCGGCGAAAACCGTCGGCGCCAGCGCCTCGATGGCGTTGAGCGTTCCCTCCAGCGAGAGCTTTTCCAGCCGCGCCGAATTCGCGCGCAGGAGCAGCCGCGCGCTGAGGCAGGCGGGACTCGCCGTGAGCGTCTGGCGCAGCGATTCCTGCACGTCGGGATCGCTCAGCACGTCGGCGGGCTTGGCCCCGGGAGCGCGTAGCTTTTTCTGCGCATCGGTAAAGTTCTCGTCCACCTTCTCCATCTCGGGCGAAATTTTGATGTCCGCGATGGCCCGCACGTCTTCGTAGGCATTCACCGAAAAAAACTGCGTCGACGAGAAAGCCAGCGGCCCCGAGGTGATCATGAGATCGGTGACTTGCGCGACCTGCTTCTCGCTCATCACCACACGTTTCGCGCTGGCCTTGAGCGCGGCGAAAAGACGCGGCATCGCATCATTCACCGGCTGCACATCGCGATCCGCATCGTAGCCGCCCATCGCCATGAAACCCGGCGCGATCGTCCAACCGCCGTAGAGCGAATCGAGCGCGATGAGCAGCGCGAGCCCGGAGGCGTTGAGATCCAGCGCGGAGACGAAGCCGGTGAAGGTGATTTCCGTGCGGCCCGTTTTCATTCTTCCGGGGTAGAGTTTTTCGATCTGCTTGCCGACGGTCGCGAGCATCTTGGTCGCATCCGGCGAGACGCGCTGGGTGAAGACGGCGCCGCCCACGCCGTTCGCCTGGCGCACTTCGATGTGCGCGATGTCGGCCGCCGTCCGCACGCCGGGTTGCGGCGGGAGCAGCAGCGGCACGTCCACGACGATGAGGCCGGGCGCGGGCGGTGAGGCGGGCACCTGCGCATGGAGCGGGGTGCTGAGAAATACGAGCGAGAGAACGAGCCGAAGGAGGCCACCCGAGAGAGTCTTCATGAAAAAAGGAGCGGCGCGGATTTAGGTCAGCCCGGCCGTGAAAGCAAGGTTCACTCCGTGCCCGCCGCCCGCTCTCGCCAGCGCCGCGAATCCCGCACCTCGATCTCCGCGCCGGGTTGGCGCACGACGTGTGCAGCGGCGCCGGGGATCGTCTCGATCAGCGCCAGCCCGCGCTCGGGGCCGAGCAGGCTGATCGTGGTTTCCCAGCTATCCGTGGTGGTGCAATCCGGGCCGAGCACGGTGACGAGGCTGTGATCGGTGAGGCCCACGCCGGTGCGCGGATCGACGATGTGCGAGTAACGCACGCCGTCGATTTCCACGCGTTGGAAGGTGTCGCCAGAAGTGGAGACGGCGGAGTGGCGCAGCCGCACGATTTGCGCGGGCGGTGCACCGGGAGCGTCGAGCGCGGCGACTTGGATCTTCCAGCCGGGCTGGCCGGGCGGCGCGTCGCTCGCGCCGATGTCCCCACTGGCCGCGACGAGCGCGCGGGTGATGCCATGCGCGGCGAGGACTTGCAGCGCGGCGTCGACGGCCACGCCTTTCGCGATGCCACCCACGTCGAGTCGCATGTCGGGCGCGAGCAGTTCGGCGGTGCGCGCGGCGGGATCGAGCCGCAGCTTGCGGAAGCCGACGCGGGCGCGCATCTCGGCGATGAGGTCCGGCGCGGGTAGTTCGTGTTTGCGGCGGGCGCGGCGCCAGAGATTCACGAGCGGGCCGATGGTGATGTCGAACGCGCCGTCGCTTTGCTCCGCGATGCGCTGGGAAAGCTCGAGCACCTGCCAGAGATCGCGGCTCACCGGCACGGCGCGACCCTGGCCGGAAATCTGTCCGAGCCGGCTTAGCTCCGAATCTGGATCGTAGTCGCTGAGGATCGAGTTGAGCACTTCCACGCGCTCGAAAGCGGCATCCGCCGCGCGGCGGGCCAAGGCTTCATCCGAGGCGTAAAGCGTGATGCGAAAGGGCACGCCCATCTCCGCCTTCTCGAAAACGAAACGCTGCTCGTCGGCGGAAGCCGCCGCGGTGAACACGGCGAGGAAGAGCCAAAAGAATTTCGAGATTTCGCGCATCGGGCGGGTTAAACCATCGCCCCGCCTCGAAACCCCGTCCATTCCCATGCTCCGTTTCTCCTTTCTCGCGCTGCTCAGCATCCTGGCCTTCCCGGCCTTCGCGGTCGATCCACCCAAGCCCGCGAAGCCGCCGAAGCCCACGCGCGTGGAAATCCAGGTCATCCCCGGCACGCTGCGGTATGCGACCACGCGATTCGATGTGAAGGCGGGCGCGGAACTCGAACTCACGCTGAAAAATACCTGCATCATGCCGCACAATCTCGTGCTCGTGCTGCCGGGCAAGGCCGACGAACTCGTGGTGGCGGCCATGGCGATGGGCGCCGACGGATTGGTGAAAAACTACGTGCCGGTTTCCGACGCCGTGCTCGCCTCGACGAAAATCATCAACCCCGGCGCGACCGAGATGGTGAAGCTGACCGCCCCGACGACGGCCGGCGAATATCCGTATCTCTGCACCTTCCCCGGCCACGGCACGATCATGCGCGGCGTGATGCGCGTGCGCGGTGAAACGGATGCGCTGGAAAAATCGATCTCGGAAAAAGTCAGTGGTCCCGAGCTGGTCAATGCCCTGCGCGAGAGTGGCGTGACGTCCAAGCCGATGGGCAGCCGGCAGCGGCCGTTTGTGCTCCGTTCCTTTGTGCCCAATCCCATGCTGCCCGACGCCGTGCTCGCGCATCACGATCGCGGCCTGCCGGCCAGGCCGTATGACGTGAGCACCGGTCAGGACACCACGGGCAAGGAAGTGCCGGCCATTCCCGGCCTGCCCACGGGCATCGCCGTCAGCTTCGGCCCCGACTTCGCCTACGTGTGGGATTCCACCGAATGCCGCCTGCTCTACGCGTGGACCGGCGGCTTCCTCGACATGACGCCCTACTGGGGCGGCGGCACCGGCGGCGGACGCGAGAGCAACGCCTACGTCCCGCTGCTCGAAGGCACGCTCGTTTACAAGGCCGCGGGCGCGCTGCCTTTCCGCAGCGGTGACGCGAAGCAGCGGCCGAAATTCCGCGGCTATCGGGTGCTGAGCGGCAATCCGGAGTTCAGCTACGAAGTGGGCGACCTGAAAATCCACGAACACATCATGCCGACCGATCCGGGCAGCTTGATGATTCACTACCGCGTGGAAAATGCGCGCGAGCCGGTGGTGCTCACGTTCGATCCGGCGATCCGCCCGCAGATTTCCTGCGACCAGGGCGGCTGGAAGGGCGACACGCTGGAGATTCCCGTGGATCACTCCGATCACTTCATGCTGCTCGTCCGCTTTCAGCCCGGCGAAACCTTCAAGGTCGATCCCGCCAAGCTGAAGAAACGCACCACCTCCCAGGAACCCTAATCCGATGATTCGCCCCACGCTCTCCTGCCTCTCCGCCGCGCTCCTGCTCGCCGCGGCGCTCCCCGCTCACGCCGCTCCGACAGGCGCCTACGCGGTGGAAGAAATCAAGCTACCGAAAGGCATCGCGCCCGAGATCGGCGGCCTCGCTTTTAACTCGAAAGGCGAACTCGTCGTCCTCACGCGCCGCTCCGGCATCATCATCGGCAAGCCGAGCAAGGATCCCGGCGCGTTCGAGTGGCGCGTCTTTTCCGATCAGTCGCTCCACGAAGCGCTCGGGCTCCTGGTAGAAAAGGACAACCAGCTCCTCGTCTCGCAGTTCCCCGAGCTGACCCGCATCACCGACACCGATGGCGACGGCGTGGCCGACCGCTACGACACCGTGTGCGATGCGTGGGGACTGAGTGGCGGCTATCACGAGAATGCCGGCAACATCACGCCCGACGGCGAAGGCAACTGGTTCGTCAACATCGGCACCGCTTCAAAAAACGGCATCACGTTCGACCGCACCCGCGGCCGCTTCTCGCCGATCGGCCGGCGCGGGCGCAACTTCTCGTCGGTCGAGTATCGCGGCTGGGTCGTGAAGGTGAAACCCGACGGCACGATGATCCCGTGGGCGAGTGGCTTCCGGGCGAACAACGGCCTCTGCCTGGGCCCCGACGGCTCGCTCTGGGCGACCGACAATCAGGGCGACTACATCCCCACCAGCCCGCTGCATCGCGTCGAGAAAGGGAAGTTTTACGGCCACCCGTCGTCGCTCGTTTGGGATCAGGAATTCGTCCGCGACAACCCGCAGCGCGATCCGCTGAACGAGGGCAACGAAAAGCTCGACGCCATGCGCACGAAGCCCGTCGTCCAATTTCCCCACGGCATCATGATCAACTCGCCGGGCGACCCGATCTTCGACCGGACCAAGGGCAAGTTCGGCCCCTTCGCCGGGCAGATGTTCGTCCCCGACGAAAGCGGCCAGCGCATCCTCCGCGTGATGTTGGAGCAGGTGGACGGGGTCTGGCAGGGCGCGTGTGTGCCGCTCGTGCAAGACGGTGGCCTGCGCGCGGGCAATAACCGCGTCGTCTTCTCGCCCGATGGCACCACGCTCTACACGGGCCAGACGATGCGCGGCTGGGGCGGCCCGGTCGAGGGCCTGCAACGCATCGTCTACACCGGCCAGCCGCAGCTCGCAGTGAAGGAAATTCATCTCAAGCCGGGCGGCTTCGATCTGACGTTCACGCAGCCGGTAGAGCGCACGTCCGCCGCGGAAATCGGACGCTGGCGCGTGCAGAGCTACCGCTATCCGTATTCGCAGCAATATGGCTCCCCGCAGGCTGACCTGACGACGGTGACGCCGCAGCAAATCGCGATCAGCGACGACGGCCTGACCGCCCGCGTGACGCTCGGCGAAATCACCCGCGATCGCATCTACCAGTTCGACCTGCTCGGCCTCACCTCCGCGGCCGGTCTGCCGCTCGCGCATCCCACGGTGGCCTACACCGTGAATCAGCTCGCGAAGTAGCGCGCCGGTCGATGCGCGTGGCGATCATCGGCGGCGGCCCGGCGGGCCTGCGCGCGGCGGAAGTCGCGGCGAGCGCCGGCGCGGAAGTCACGGTGTTCGACGCGAAGCCGTCGGTCGGGCGGAAGTTTCTCGTCGCCGGCCGCGGTGGGCTGAATCTCACGAAAGCCGAGCCGCCCGCGCTTTTTGCCACGCGCTATCTCGCGCCGGAAGCACCCGCGGATTTCTGGCCACGGCTGATCGCGGAGTTTCCACCCGAGGCGCTGCGCGAATGGGCGGCCGGGCTCGGCATCGAGACGTTCGTCGCCTCGACCGGCCGCGTCTATCCGCGCGAGATGAAAGCCGCGCCGCTGCTCCGCCGCTGGGTCGAGACGCTGCGCGGCCTCGGGGTGAAATTTGCGCTGCGACATCGCTTCGCCGGCCTCACCCCGGGCGCGCCGCTCGCGCTGGAATTTGCCACACCGGATGGCGCCGTGCGGCGCGACGCAGAGGCGGTGGTGCTCGCGCTCGGCGGCGGTTCGTGGCCGGAAACGGGTTCGGATGGCGCCTGGATTTCCACGATCGCCGGGCTCGGGGTTTCCGCGGCTCCGCTGCAGCCGGCGAACTGCGGCTGGGAACTCGCGTGGCCCCCCGCCGTGCTCGCCGCCGCCGAAGGCCAGCCGCTTAAAAGCATCGCTGTCCACGCAGGCGAAAACACCGTGCGCGGCGAATTGCTCGTCACCCGCTACGGCCTCGAAGGCGGTGCCCTTTACCAGCTCGGCGCCGCCCTCCGCGCCCTGCCCGCGCCCACGATCACCATCGACTTCAAACCCACCTTCACCACCGCCCAGCTCATCGCGAAGATGGGCCCGATCACGCGCAATTTCCCCGCCGAAGCCCGCCAGCGCCTGCGCCTTTCACCCGCCGCCGCCGCGATCCTCGAACACACGCGCGGCCCATGGCGCACCGCCGCCGATTTCTGCGCCGACGTCAAAGCCTGCCCGATCGTCTTCACCGGCCCGCGTCCGATCGCCGAAGCCATCTCCTCCGCCGGCGGCGTGCGCTGGGGTGAAGTCGATACCGACCTCATGCTCCGCCGCCTGCCGGGGGTCTTCGTCTCCGGCGAAATGCTCGACTGGGAAGCGCCCACCGGCGGTTACCTCATGCAAGGCTGCTTCGCCACCGGCGGCCGCGCCGGTGCCGCCGCCGCGCGCTTTCCCACCCGCCGGTAGGGAAGCCGCGCCGCGGGTTCCCCGCTCAAGGATGGGCGCTCTCGGACTTGCCGAAGTTGGGAACCCGCGGCGCGGCTTCCCTACCGGCCGCTACCGCCTTTTGCCGGAGCCGAGACGCCGTTAAATTTGTTGCGACGAAATCTCATTAGTTGCTAGTTTCCCCACCCAACTGCCATGTCCGCACCCATCCCCTCCGGCACCTTGACTCTCGCCCGCGCCAAAGTCGGCGAGCGCCTGCGGGTGCTGACGATTTGCCCCGATTGTCCGGAATGCGTGCGGCTCCGTGAACTCGGCTTTCAGGATAAAATGGAGGTGCGCAAAGTGACCGACGGTGCCGCGATCATCTGCTCGCTCATGGGCATGCGCGTGGCCATCGGGCGCGATCTCGGCGAGCACGTTCACGTCGAACGCGTCGCTGCATGAGCACCGGGACGGTGGAAAACCTGAGCGCCCTTCCGCTCGGGCAACGCGGTCGCGTCATCGGCTTCGACCTTCCCCCGGAGCATCGCCAGCGCCTGCTGGAAATGGGTCTCACCGTCGGCGCGGAATTTCAGGTCGTGCGCTTCGCGCCGCTCGGCGATCCCATTGATATCAAGGTGCGCGGTTACCACCTTTCCCTGCGCAAACACGACGCGGCGGGCGTGCAGATCGTCCGGCTGTAACCGATGAGCGCGCCTTCCCAGGCTGGGCTGCCCAGCGCGACCCGCGGCGCCGTCCGGCACGTGGCGATCGCGGGGAATCCCAATTGCGGCAAGACCACGATCTTCAACGCGCTCACCGGCATGCGGCAAAAGGTGGGCAACTATCCCGGCGTGACCGTAGAGAAAAAAACCGGGCACTTCTTCGGCAGCCACGGCGAAGCGATGGAGCTGCTCGATCTGCCCGGCAGCTACAGCCTGCAGGTGCGTTCGCCGGATGAAGCGGTCGCCCGCGACGTCCTGCTCAGCCGACAGCCGGACACGCCGCGACCGGACATGGTCATCTGCGTCGTCGATGCCTCGAATCTCGAGCGAAATCTCTACCTCGTTGCCCAGATGCTCGAGCTACAGATTCCCGTCGTCGTCGCGCTGAACATGGTCGACGTGGCGGAGAAAAATGGCGTGGTCATCGACCTCATGGCGCTGCGCGAAAAGCTCGGCGTGCCGGTGATCCCGATGGTCGCGACGAAGGGCGTCGGCTTCATCGAACTCCGCCAGGCCGTCTCGCGCTCCCCGCTGCCGCCGCCGCCGGTCTGCGCCCAGATGCCCATCGTGCTGGAGCGCGAAGTGATGGCGCTCGCCAAGGCGCTCCACGTCGCACCCGAAGTCGCCCGCGGCGAAGCGTTGCTCCTGCTCACCCTCCACGATCAGGCGCTGGAAGAAGTGGCGCATCACGAACGCCCGGTGATCGACGCCACGCTCGAAGCGCAAAAGCGCCTGCGCCTCGCCGGCATCGATCCGCTCTCCGCGCCCGTCGAAGCGCGCTACGAATGGATCGGGCAGATTTGCGCCGCGGTCACGCACAAGGGCGGTTTGTTTGACGCGCAATCCGTCTCCGACCGGCTCGACGGCTGGCTCACGCACCGCGTGTGGGGCTGGGTCGCTTTCCTCGGCATCATGGCGCTGATGTTCATCTTCATCTTCAGCGTCGCGCAGTATCCCATGGACTGGATCGACAGCGGCACCGCGGCAGTTTCCGACTGGGTGAAAGACATGCTGCCCGACAGCGATCTCCGCGGGCTGCTCACCGATGGCGTCATCGCCGGCGTCGGCGGCGTGGTCATTTTTCTCCCGCAGATTCTCGTGCTCTTTTTCTTCCTCGGGATTTTGGAAGACACCGGCTACATGGCCCGCGCCGCGTTCATCATGGACCGGCTGATGTCGAAGGTCGGGCTGCACGGGAAATCCTTCATCCCCATGCTCAGTTCGCTGGCCTGCGCCATTCCCGGCATCATGGCCACGCGCACCATCGAGAACCGCAAGGACCGCCTCGTCACCATCCTCGTCGCACCGCTCATGAGTTGCTCCGCGCGGCTGCCCGTCTACGCGATCATGATCGCCGTGCTGCTCCCCGTGGCCTCTTCGCTGCAAAAGGCGGGCATCATGCTGAGCATGTATCTCGTCGGGCTCTTCGCGGCGTTTGGCATGGCATGGGTTTTCAAAAAGACCCTCCTCCGCGGCGAGACGCCCATGCTGCTGCTCGAGATGCCACCCTATCGGATGCCGTCGTTTGCGAGCGTCATCCTTCGCATGTGGGAACGCGGCCTGATCTTCCTCAAACGCGCCGGCACCGTCATCCTCGCGCTCTCTATCATCCTCTGGGCACTCGCCACTTTCCCCAAGCCAGCGGACCCCGAGGCCACGCCCGCCGAGGCCATCGCGCAGAGCTTCGCCGGGCGCATGGGCCACGCCATCGAGCCACTGATCAAACCGCTCGGCTACGACTGGAAAATCGGCATCGGCCTGATCGGCAGCTTTGCCGCGCGCGAGGTGTTCGTCAGCACCATGTCCATCGTCTACAACGTCGAGAGCGACGACGAAAACACCGAGCCCCTGCGTGACACGATGAGCGCCGAGCGGCACGCCGACGGCACCCCGGTTTTTACCCCGCTCGTTTGCCTCGGGCTCATGGTGTTTTACGTTCTCGCCATGCAGTGCATCAGCACCGTCGCCGTGGTCCGCCGCGAAACCAATTCCTGGCGCTGGCCGCTTTTCCAAATCGCCTACATGACCAGCCTCGCGTGGCTCGGCGCGTTCATCGTCTATCAAGGCGGCCGCCTTTTGGGGTGGCAGTGATGCCCTGCGAATTTCCATGAACCCGCTCCTCGATCAACTCGCCGTCGGTCTCATCGTCGCTTCCGCGCTCGGCTGGTTCGTCTGGCGCGCCGTCCGGCGGAAATCCGGCAAGAGTTGCGCCAGCGGCTGCGGTTGCACCACGGCAGCCAAGCCCGCGATCACGCCGCGGTCCCCGGCGAAGTAGCGCCGCCAGCCGCGCACCGCCATCAACGAAACGGATTTCCTCGCTCCGTTTGCCCGCCTCCGTTGACACCCATCCACCCTTCTGTTCCGATGCGCGCCGTGAAGATTTCGTTTTCCCTCCTCGCACTTTTCGCCATCGCGATCTCCCTTTGCGCGTGCGACACCCACGCCAATCGCCGTCGGCTCTACGCGCCGAAAAAAGGCGACGGCTACTGGACCAAGACGCTGCAAGGCAACTGGCACCACCGCGGCACCGGCGCCGCGGACGATCCCCTGGCGACGCACAATGCTCCGGCTCCGTCGAACCAGGCGGCGCCCATTCCGCCGCCGCCGCTCGTCCCGCTGCCCGAGGCTGCGCCGCAGCCGGCTCTTTAGGAGTTTAGGACAGCGAAAGCCCGAGCGCGGCGCGCTGCCAGGGCATCATGCGCGGCGCGGCTTCGTCAAAATTCGTGGCGAGATTTTCCAGCACGAGCTTCGGCGCGATGAGCGAGGGATCGAGTTGGAGTTCGGTCGCGACCTGATCGCGCTTCGTCTTCAGCTCCTTGAATTTCGCCTCCTCCTCGCGGCTCTGCCGGGAACGCGGTTTGCGTACGATCTGGGGCCACTCACTTTCCGGTAGCGCCATCGCCGCCCGAGCCGCGTCGTAAAAACGCGCCCGCCGGCTGCCGCGGAGCTGGCCAAATTCGACCTCCTGCGCTTTCTCGAATCGATCGGCGGCTTGCAGCAGTTGTTCGTTGTGCAGGATGTGAAAACTTGGCTTGTCCACGGCCTGCGCCTCGGCATCGCGCCAGTGCCAGAGCGCGCGCAGAATCGCCGCGCCGCGTCCGCGGAAGTCGTTGCTCCCCGTGATCCGCCAGAACGAATCCGGATCGCGTTCGCGCGTGATCGTCGAAGCCACGATCGCCCGCTCGCAGCTTTGCTGGAACCACTCCCAGCGCCCCAGTTCCTGCAACCGCGCCTCGATGAAACCGGCGATTTCGAGCAGGTAATGCGTGTCCTTCACCGCATAATCCGTCATCTGCTCCGGCAGCGGCCGGCGCGCCCAGTTCGCTTTTTGCGACGCCTTCGCGAGCTGCACGTTGAAGTATTTCGCGATCAAAGCCGCGAGGCTGAACTCCGCAAAACCGCAGAGCCGCGCGCCGATCATCGTATCGAATACCTTCGCCGGTCCGGCGTAGCCCACCCGTCGCAGCAGGCGCAAATCGTAGTCCGCGCCGTGGATGGCAAGTTCCTTGCCCTCCAACGCGTCAAAGAGCGGCTGGAGCGGAAGATTCGCGAGCGGATCGATCAGCAAGTCGGTGCCGGGAACGCTGATCTGGATCAGGCACAGCTTTTCAAAATAGCAGTGGAGGCTGTCGGCCTCGGTATCGATCGGGATCCGCGAGTGCGGAGCGAGGAGGGGCAGGACCGCCGCGAGCGCGTCGGGAGTTTCGATGACCGGTTGCATTTATCCGCGCAGGCCGGAGAGCAGCAACTCGGCGTTGGATTTGGTGGACTTCAAAGCGTGAATGAGGATTTCGGTGGCCTCGAACGGCGGCAGCGCCGCGAGCTGGCGGCGGAGCACGGCGATCTTGGCAAATTCCTGCGGGTGGTAAAGCAGCTCGTCTCGGCGGGTGGCGGATTTGAGCGTATTGATCGCGGGGAAGATGCGCTTGTCGGACAGCGCGCGGTCGAGGTGCAGCTCCATGTTCCCCGTGCCCTTGAACTCCTCGAAAATCAGGTCGTCCATCCGGCTGTTCGTTTCGATCAACGCCGTCGCGAGGATCGTCAAGCTGCCGCCTTCCTCAGTATTGCGCGCGGCGCCGAAGAATTTCTTCGGTTTCACCAGCGCCTTGGAGTCCACGCCGCCCGACATCGTGCGGCCGCGATTGCCCTGCATGTTGTTGTATCCGCGGGAAAGCCGGGTGATCGAGTCGAGCAGGATGACGACGTGCTGATGGAGTTCCACAAGCCGCTTGGCGCGCTCGATGACCATCTCGGCGACCTGCGTGTGGCGGGAAGCCGGTTCGTCGAAGGTGGAGCTATAGATTTCGCAATTGACGCTGCGTTTGAAGTCGGTGACTTCTTCCGGCCGCTCGTCCACCAGCAGCAGAATGAGTTTCGTCTCCGGCGAATTTGCGAGGATCGAAAGCGCGATGTCCTTCAAGAGGATCGTTTTGCCGGTGCGCGGCGGGGCGACGATCAGGCCGCGCTGGCCACGGCCAAGCGGGGCGATGAGGTCCATGGCGCGCGGGGTGATCGAGCGCCATTTCGTATTCTCGAGCACAATGCGCTCGGTGGGATGCAGCGCGGTCAGTTTGTCGAATTCCACCGTTTCCTTCCAATCGGCCAGCGGGATTTCCTCGATGGCCACGATGTGGTCGATGGTGAGATATTTCTCCCGATCGCGCGGCATGCGGATGCGGGCCTGGATGCGGTTGCCGGCGCGCAGGCCGAGCTGACGTTCGAGCTGCACGGGTACAAAAATGTCCTGCGGCAGCGCGCGGAAATTGTAGATCGGGAACCGCAGGAAACCGCCGCCCTGCAGCGAACTTTCCAGGATGCCGTCGGCGTAAATCTCTGTGCCGCGCGAGGCATAGACGCGGAGCAGGTCGATGACGAGATGATGCCGCGTTTTGTCCGCGTTCAGCTTGAGGTGAAACTTCGCCGCACGCTCGGTCAGCTCGACGAGCGTCTCGCGGTGCAGTTCGTCGATCCAGAGTTTGTCGGGGACGGGAGGCGGTTCGGCCATGGCGGTCGCCGTTGCGGCACCCGGGTCGGTTGCCGCGGGTGGAGTTTCGGGGTCGGGATTTTCATCCATAATGTCGGGTGAGCCATTGCGTCAGGAGATCCGCCTGCGCTTCGAGGCAGGCGGGGCTGGAGTCATTCCAGATGACGTGGTCGGCTCTTTGTATCTTCGTTGAGAGATCGAGTTGGGCGGCGATGATGCGCTCCGCCATTTCCAAAGGCATCGCGCGGTCGGTCAAAAGGCGACGCCGCTGCGTTTGCGGCGAACAGCCCACCACGATCACGCGGTCAAGGTGGACCTCCGCCTGGGTTTCGTAAAGGAGGGGAATATCGATCAGCAGCCACCCGCCATTGCGGCGGGCAGTTTCGCCAAGCGCGAGCCAGCGGGCCCGGACGGACGGATGCAGGATCTTGTTGAGCCGCGTCCGGTTGGCCGGATCGGCAAATATCATTTCGCGCAGGCGATCCCGGTCGGCCGGGCCGGCGGCGGGGTAAATGTCTGCTCCGAACGCGTTCGCCACCGCCTGTCTGGTCGCGACATCGCTTTCGAGCAAGGTCCGGGCGACACGGTCGGCATCAAAGACTTCCGCCGGTAACCGCCGAAGCAGCGCGCGGGTAAAAGTAGTTTTCCCGGTCGCGATGCCACCAGTGATGCCGAGGACGGGCACGGAGCCCGCTACTTCGCCATCAGCGGTAGCCCAGCCTCCTGGAGGATTTCGGGCGTCGGCAGTGTCTCGACGATTTCTTCGATCTCGTCGCTCGGGCGAACGGGATCGCCAGCCGGGTTGATCAGGCGGGCGGAGACGAAAATCACGAGGTTGCGTTTGATATGCTGATCGACGCTGGAGCGGAAAAGGCGGCCGAGCAACGGCACATCGCCGAGGAGCGGCACTTTGTCTTCCACCTTCTGCACGTCTTCGCGCATCAGGCCGCCGAGCACCACGGTCTGGCCGTCGAATACACTCACGCTGGTGGTCACCTTTCGAGTGCTGAAGATCGGCTGGTTGATCACGTTGGGCGTGATGATGTTGGTGGTGGTGACGCCCGTGAAGGAGTTGGTATTCGAACTCTGAATCGGACTGCCGTAGTTGATGAACCCTTCGAACTCGACGACCTGCGGGACCAAATTCAGATCGATGGTGTATCCGTCCGGACCGACATTCGGCTCAACCTCGAGCGTGACGCCGGTATTGCGCGTCTCAAACGCCGTCGGGGTGGTCGGGGTCACCGGGAACGAGCCCTGAGCCGCGCCGCCAGCTCCACCTGCGCCGAGCAGCGTAACGCCGCCACCTTGGCTGCCGAAGTTCTGCGGGATCTGAGGCGGGTCAAACTCGGTCGGGTAGCGGAACTCTCGGATGATCTCGATCACCGCACGCTGGCCGGGCTTGGTCGTGACGCGCGGTGCGGACAAGAGGTCGACGCCCTTCTTCTGGTTGAGCGCCCGGATGACGAGCTGGAATTGTGGATCGGTGAAAACACCCGAAAGCGCAGCGATGCCTGGAGCGAGGGCGGAGTTTCCCACGATGCCGAACAGCAACGAATCGATCGCATTCTGGCTGATCGCGTTCTGGCCGCTGCGGTTGCCGCCGGTGACTGGATTGGTCCCCACGATACCGCCTCCGGGAGCGATGATCGGGAAGTCCAAGGGACTAGTGCCCGGCGACGTGCCCGAGGTTCCACCGCTGCCGAAAACGCGATTCGAACCGGGGATGTTGGCGGCGCCGAGCAACCAATCGAAACCGAGTTCCTTAAGATTGTTCTGAGTGACCTCGACAAACTTCGATTCGATCTCGATCTGCACTACGCCGGTCGAAGAGTCGCCCGCCGCGATGATTTGTTCGACGAGATCGAGCTGCTCCTGCGTATTGCGGACGACGAGTTTGGTGCTCGACGGAATGTAAATCGCCGACGCACTCGGGCCGAAAGTAACACCATTGGCGATCAGCCAATCCTTGGCCGCCTCGCGGCGTGCGATGCCCGATCCGCCGCGCGTGGCATCAGCCGCACCGGCTCCGACGGCCGCTCCGATTCCGGGAGCCGCGACGTCTCCGCCGGGACCGCGCCCGATCAAATCCGGCCGCACCTTGTATTCCTTGGTGATCACGGTGTCCGTCACGGTGCTCGCCGGGACGATCTGCACCGCATAGGCCTCCACTTTGAACTTAAGACCAGCAAGATTCGTGACGTAGCGGAGCGCTTCCGAGAGCGGGATGTTCGTCAGCGAAACCGTGATCCGCTGATCGGCGGCATTGAAGCCACCGAAAGCCGGAACGGCCGCCGGTGCTCCGGCAGCGGGTGCGGCGCCTGGGATGGGATCCAGACCCGGGATCGCCGGTGCGCCGCCCGGGATCAAGGGCGCTTCGGGAATGGCGCCACCGCCACCTCCGCCGCCGCCTTCGAGTTTCAACACAATGTTCACGCCGCGGTTGGCAGGATTCGGCTCGGTGGTGTCGAGTTCGCTGCTCTTTTTCTTGAGGAATTCGATCGCTTCACGAATCGTCGAGTCTTTGAATTCCAGCTTGGGAATCACGATCCGCTCCAGCTTGCGTGAGATCAGGTCCGTGCGGCTCGGGCCAGTCGAGGACGACTCGATGATCTGGCCGGAAGGCAGGTTGAAGCGACGAATCGGATTGGCCCACGCCTTGTCGATGTTCCGCACCGCCCGCGAGCGCGCCTCGTTGTAGCTGACGATTCCGTAGGCATCGATCGCCTTGTTGACCTTCTCCTGAAACTTCCGCGCCGCGATGTTATACGGATCGAGATTCAGGATCTGCTCGGTGCGCTTCAGCGCGAGATCGTAGCGCCCTGACTGGTAAAAGCCGTCGGCTTCCACGAAAAACTGCTTCACCTGTTCGATGGTGCCGCGGAATCTGGGACCGATCGTCTTGTTGTAATAATCTGGCTGCTCGAGGCGGGCGAGGATGATGATCGCGTCCTTGTAGCGCGGGTGGTAGCGGTCTTCGAGGACGAGCTTTAGCGTGATTTCCGCGTCCTGATAACGGCCTTCGGTGATGCGCTGCTCGGCGAGCTTCACGCTGGCCTCGGCGAAGCGGTCCAGCGCCCGGTGATACTGGCGCTGGGAGTTCGCGGCGTTCGGGATCAGATCGACCGCCAGCTTGTATTGCGCGACCGCCTGGTCGTAGTCCTTCTCCTCGTAAGCCTTGTCGCCCTTCTCCATTGCATCCTCACCGCGGCGGACGTAATCCGGGCGGCGCGCCAGTTCCCGCTCGGCGGCCGTCTGTCCCTGGAAACCACCTTGCGCATGGCTGGTCGTCGGCAGAACGGTTAGCGTTCCGAGCAGCGCTGAAATCGTGGTGGCTAGAGGGACTTTCATCATGGCAATGGAGCAGTTTAGGAAAAGGAACGGTGCGCTGGGGGGTTGGAGTAAGGAGTCTGGCGCTGGAAGTCAGCCAAAAAAAACGGAAGTGGCGCGAATGTCAGGCAGCCTAGGTCACCGTTTGCGCGGATCGGGGACGATGAGGTAAGTCCCTCCGTCGGGCGGCTGTATTACTGCCTGGCCTTCTTTGATGTCAACGAGTTTGAAAAGCTTGTCCTTCTCCGGCAGGAGCACGAATTGCTGGAGCTTTTTGACCCGAATTTCTTTCCCGGTGAGCTGGTATTCGAACAGTCCGAACGAGTCCGGCGAGTCGGTCACCCTCTCCTTCACGAGAACCACCGAGTCGTTCGTTTCGGTATTCACCACCGTGAGCTCGGAAACGTCCGCTTTATCCTGGGTGCTCGGGTTGATCGCCTCCTTGAACTCGAACTTCTCCAACCGGTAAGGCGAGTTGGCCACCTTCTCGCCGAGCTTGAGGAACTCGGTCTTCCGTCCGCGGTCGATCGCGTTCATCTGAAAACTCAGCTCCTCCGGCTTTTGCTTGGCCGGATCGCCGTCGACCGCCTGAAAGAGGAGGCGAAACGGAACGCGAATCCACTGTTTGAGAAAGAGTTTCGTGACCAGCGGCGGATGCGCCTCGGGGTTGTTCGGATCGGTGCTCGTGCCTTCCTTCCAGACGGTGGGATCCTGCGCGTCACGCGTCCCGCGCCACTCGTCTTCGTTGGTGAAGCCATCCTTGTCGGGATCCTGTTTCGGCACTCCCGGATCGAGCAAGGGAAGACTGTTGTCGGAGAAAAAGGGGCTCGGGATGTCCCGACCGGTCAGCGTATCCTTGTAGAAATTGGCGACGTCCGGTTTGGTCGGCTGGCCACTCTTCGGATCGATGAGATAACGCGCCGGTACGAAAGCATAAGGATTGGTTTCCTTGCCGACCTGCCACTTCGCCGGCTCGTTGACGGAGGCCTGCGCTTTTTTCAGTAGTTCCAAGTCGAGCGGAGTGATCTCTTCCCGCGGCACCACCGTCGCGCGGGCCTCGGTGAAGTTTTCCCCAAAACCCTGCGCCCGCAGCGCAATCAGGCCCGAGACGGCCAGCAGGATGATCGCGGCAAGCACGAGGAGAAACTGGTCGTAACGCTTTTTAATCCAGGACATAGCGCGGTTACTTGGCGGGTTGGTTTTCGCTGAACTCGACGAATTCGAGCACCAGCGTGACTTCGACTTTCTCTTCGCCAACCAGATAACTCGACGCCGGCGCAGCGCCCGCTGCGGTGCCATCGGCAGCCGGGGCCGCCGCGGATCCATCGGCCGCGGCGAGCAACCGGGGCGGAGCCACCTGTTTTTCGTTTTTCACGGCGAGCGTCCGGATGATGAAAAACTGGCCTTTGTATTCCGTGATTGAGTTCAGGATCTGCCGAAAGCGGGCCTGATCCGCGATGAAGACCAGATCGATGCGATGCAACTCCACCTGATGATCCACAGTGTCCTTGGCGAGAGCGCCCCCTTTACCGGCCGCTTTGCCCGCCGCGGGTTTCGCGGGTACGGGCGTCGCCGGGGCTTTCTTTTCCCCAGCGCGAATGCGGCCTTTTTCTTCTGGGAGTTCCGCCCGGGTGAGGCTGCGAATTTCTGCCACCCGATTGTCGAGGAGCTTGTTGACCACCCAGTCGATCGCCTTGAGTTCCCGGCCGACGGCCGCCGCCGCTTCCCTCGCCGGCGGCGCGGTTTCGTAGCGCTCGAAGCCGAGGAAAAATTTCTCGCTCGGCAATTTCGTGGGCGGATTCCCCTGCTTCGCCTTGGCCTGGATCGCGGTGGCGACGCTTTTCAGCTTATCCTGGAAGGACTCGGGCGACATGTCCTCCATCGGGATCTGCTGCGCGACAAGCGCGGCCGCGAGTGCGGAGGCCTCCGTGTTCACTTCCGTTTTCTGCTCGGCGAGACGGTCGAGGTTTTTTTGATTGGGGAAGGTCGGAAGCTTTTGCAGCCGGTTCAGTTCGCTCATGTGCCGCTGGTAATCCTCCTGCGCGGCATCGGAGCGCCCCTTGGCATCGAACACAAAGTAACCGAGCACCCCCACGCCGATCACGACGACGACGAGCAGCCCGAAGAGGAACTTGTTTTCCTTGATCCAATTCATTTGGCGGCGGCGAGGGTGGGGACGGCGATGGGATCCTTCAAGTGGAGCACGATTTCGTATTCGTAAGCCCACTCGGTTTCGTTCGGAACGGCGCGTTTACCGTTCTCCTCGTCCACGGTATAGAACTCGGATTCTTTCAGCTTGTTGGCGAAGTCATCCACGACGTTCGCCTGGCGATCGTTGTAGAGATAAAAGCCGCGCAGCGTCAGCCGCACCGGATTCGCGGGCGCCGCGGCGGCGGGTTTTTCGCCGGGTTTACCTGCGGGTTTCGCCGGGGCTTTCGGAACGCTGGGGGCGGGAGCGGCGGGAGCCTCGGGGGTCGCTTCGAGGCTTGTGATCCAGACGTAATCGACCGGGAGTCGCTTGTTGATGTCGTCGAGCACGGAGACCCAATAATTTTTCTCCCGCACTGCGGTGATCAGCGGCACCGCTTTTTCCTGAGCCACCTTGATCTCGCTCTTCGCGGCGGTGATTTTTTTCTCGAATTCCGCGAGCGGCCGCGTCTTGGTCGTCAGTTGCTCGGTCACGTCGGCCGTGAGCTTCGACGCGCGATCGAAATACGCATACCAGCCGCCCAGCATCGCGAAGAGACACAACGCCGCGAAAATCAGATACGGACGCCGCTGCGCCAGTTCGTGGCGGCGGACTACGCGCAGCGGGCGCAGGTTCAGCTCCATCGGGCAGTCGCTCGTGCCGCGCAAGGCGAGGCCCACGAGTTCGCCGAGCGTGTGCGCCCGCCGGCCGATTTCCTCCACGTTCAAGCCCGGGCTGACCGTCACGTTGCGCATCGCATTAAAATATTCCACGGGAAGCTGGAGCTTCTCGGTGAAAAACTCGCGCATGTAGGGCAGCGATGCGCTGCCGCCGCTCAGAAAGACGTGCTGCGGCGCGCTGCCCCCCTGCTGCGAACGGTAAAAGCTGATCGACCGCGCGATTTCTGCGTGCAGGCGAGTCATCGCGTTGCGGATGATTTTCGAGGCGCGGGCCACGTCCTCGTCATCCGGGTCGGCATAGGAACCGCCAAGCCCGACGAAGCCGTCGCGCTTTTTCCGCTCCTCCGCCACGGCAAAAGGCTCCTGAAATTCCTTGGCGATCGCCGCGGTGATCGTGCTGCCGCCATTCGGGATCGAGCGGCTGAAAACCTTGTGCGGCTCGATGAAGATGAGGTTCGTCGTCCGCGAGCCGATGTCGATGATCAGCGAACAGCCGGTGACGTCGCTGTAGTTGTAACGGAAGGCGTTGTAGACCGCCATCGGCGCCACATCCACCAGCGCGGTTTTGAGCGTGGAATGCTCGACCGAATCGTTGATCTCATCGAGCAGGTCCGACTTCACCGCCACGATCACCACCTCGACCTGCGAGCCTTCGCCGCTGTCCACGAGCTGGTAGTCCCACACCACTTCATCGATGGGATACGGCACGTTTTGCTGCGCCTCGAAGGTGACGATCTGGTCCACCTGCTCTTCGCCCACGGAGGGCAGCTTCACGAACCGCGTAAAGACCGATTGCGCGGAGACGGTGTAACTGACCGGAGAGTGCTTTTGTTTCAGCCCGGCGACTGCTTCCTGGATGAGCAGCTTCGACTGCGCGAGACGCGTCGCATCCGCCGCAGGATCGGCGAGCAGTTCGCGGGTATCGTAGGCGGAAAGGACGAGCCCGCCATTCTGCCCGATCCGAAACTCAGCGATCCCGATGGTCTGGGTGCCGAGGTTGAGACTCAGGATGCGCTTGGAAGCAGCCATGAAAACCAGTTCGGCTCGAGATCAGCGCTGCGTCTTGATCGCCTCGTAGCGATCGTAGAAGAGCGGGCCAAAGGGCGTTTCGTCTTTCTTCAAAACGAGGCCGGCTACCTGCGCGACATTGGGCGGCACGCCCGGCTTGAAGCTTTCCTTCGCCAGCACCTGACCCTGCCGCGACACTTCCACCCACACGTTCTCGATGCCGGCGCCGGTCAGCGCCCGGCCGCCGGTGAGGCGGGCGATGCCCTTGGGCGAGACATACATCACCGCGTAATGATCACGGCCCTTGAGGATGTTCACGTAGGTCACTTCGCCCGTAAGTAACTTTTTCTCGACCAGCGCGGTGAAACGGAACGTCAGCTCGTCGATCTCCTCCGGCATGGAATCGTAAGCCACCTCGAACTCCAGCCACTTCTCGTTTTTCGACCGCTTCGTCGGGCCGCCGGTGACGCTGTATTCGGGTGAAGTCGGTGCTTCGACCGTGAGTTTGCCCAGTTTGACCGCACCGGGGCCGACCGCGACTTGCGCGGAGGCGCAAACGGTGAGGAGCGCGAAAGCGCAAGCGAGGGAGGAAAAGAATTTCATGGGGAGTTTCTTGGGGGTTTTTCGCAGCGGAAAAAAGCGTTCGCCCTTGTGGGTGATTCTTTTTCCCTTGGGAAGGAAAAAAACGCTAATGCCGCGGGACGTTTAGTTTATGCGGGTTCGGAAGTAATCAATCGTTTTCCGGATGCCCTCATCGAAATCCACCCGCGGCTCCCAGCCGAGCACGGTTTTGGCCCGCGTGATGTCCGGCTGGCGCACCTTCGGATCGTCCACCGGCAACGGCCGATACTCGATCTGGCTCGCCGTCCCGGTGATCCGCTGAATCTCCTCCGCGAACTGCTTGATCGTCATCTCCCGCGGGTTGCCGATATTCACCGGTTCGTGGAAATCCGACTGCGAGAGCCGGAAAATCCCGTCGATCAAATCCGAGCAGTAGCAGAAGGACCGCGTCTGCGACCCGTCGCCGAAAATCGTCAGCGGCGTGCCCTCCAGCGCCTGCCCGATGAAGGCCGGCACCACCCGCCCATCGCGCAGCCGCATCCGCGGCCCGTAGGTATTAAAGATGCGCACAATGTGTGTATTCACGCCGTGGTAGCGGTGGTAGGCCATCGTCATCGCCTCGGCGAAACGCTTCGCCTCATCGTAGACCCCGCGCGGCCCGATCGGGTTCACGTTCCCCCAATAATCCTCCCGCTGCGGATGGACCAGCGGATCGCCGTAGCACTCGCTCGTCGAGGCGAGCAGAAAGGCCGCCTTCTTGTCCTTGGCCAGCCCGAGTGCGTTGTGCGTGCCCAGCGAACCCACCTTCAGCGTGGGAATGGGATGCTCGAGATAATCGATCGGCGACGCCGGCGACGCGAAGTGAAAGATGTAGTCCACGTCATCCGGCAGGAAGATGTAGTTCGACACATCGTGCTTCACGAAGCGGTAGTTTTCGTTGCCCGCGAGGTGCGCGATGTTCCCCGTCGAGCCCGTGATGAAATTATCGACCCCGATCACGCGGTGTCCCTCGGATAAAAGACGATCCGTGAGGTGCGACCCCAGAAATCCCGCGCCGCCAGTGACCACCGTGATCGGTTGAGAAGGTGAACGTTTAAACATGCGGGCGGAGTAGTTACCGGGGCGCCCTGCGCATCGCAATGAGGAAACCGCCTTATCGTCACGGCGCTCCCGCGGGCTTGCCGGGCGCCGCGGCCTATGCCATTCTCGGAGCATGATCGCCCACGCGGATACCTACCGGTTTTCGGTCGAGGAATACAACAAGCTCGGCGAGGTCGGCGTCTTCCACGCAGATGACCGGGTCGAACTTCTCAACGGAGAAATCATCATCATGGCCGCCATCGGCAAGCACCACATCATCGCCGTCCGGCGCCTCAATCGGATTCTCAATCTACGTTACAGCGACCTCTGTTACGTCGATTGCCAGAGCCCCGTCGTCCTCGACGGCTTCTCCGAGCCCCAACCCGACATCCTGCTCGTCTCCCTGAGCATCGACGCATCGGATGAAAAACCCACGCCCGCGGAAACTCTCCTCGCCGTCGAAGTCGCGGACAGCACCCTGCGCTACGACGCTGGCCCCAAGCTCCACGCCTACGCCCGCGCCGGCATCCGCGAATACTGGATCGTCAATCTCGCCGACCGTGCCATCGACGTCTACCGGCAGCCCTCCGGCGAAAACTACGCCGAGCACTTCCGCCGCGAACGCGCCGATCAGCTCGCACCCGCCGCCTTCCCGGATCGCCCGATCGCCGTCGCCGACATCCTGCCGTAGCCGCCCCCGCCGTCAGTCCCACAGCCGATCCAGCGCCGTCCCCACCGCCGCGAAAATTTCATCCACCTCCTCGTGCGTGATGGTGAGTGGCGGCGACACCGCCACGATGTCGCGAATCCCCCGCACGATGACCCCCGCTTCGCGCGCCAACGCCGCTCCTTTCACGCCGAGCAGCGACGTGGGCGTGAGCGCCGCCCGTCCGCCGCGCGGCACGAGCTCCAACGCACCGATTAACCCGAGGCCGCGGATTTCACCCACCGCCGGATGCCCGGCAAAGGCGCGCAGCTTCTGCTGAAAATACGGCCCGACATCCGCGCGCACCCGCGTCACCAGTCCGTCGTCCGCGATGATTTGGAGATTCGCCAGCCCGGCCGCGCAAGACGCCGGATGCCCGCTGTAGGTGAACCCATGCGCGAAGTATCCCCCGTGCGTCACGAGTTCGGCGATCTCGTCGCTCACCATCGTGGCGCCGAGCGGCAGGTAGCCGCTGGTCAGGCCTTTCGCCAGCGTCATCAGGTCGGGTTCGAGCTTCCACATTTCGCTCGCAAACCAAGTGCCGAGCCGCCCGAAGCCGCTGATCACTTCATCCGCGACAAAGAGAATGCCCTTTTCCCGCAGCAGCGCGCGCAGTGCCGTGAGGTAGCCTTCCGGCGGCGGGATCACGCCGCCCGCGCCCTGCACCGGCTCCACGAACATCGCGCCGATCGTCTCCGCGCCTTCGCGTTCGATGATCCGCGCGGTTTCCTCCACGCACCACTTTCCGTAAGCCACCGGATCCGCTTCCTGCCCCGCGGCATACGCGTGCGGCGCGGGCACCTGGATGAAACCCGGCAGCGGCAACCCAAACGGCTCGGTGCAGCCCGGCAGCCCGGTCATGCTCGTGGTCGCGATGGTCACGCCGTGATAGGCAAAATTCCGCGAGAGGATTTTCGTGCGCTGCGGCTGGCCGCGCAGCTTCCAGTAACCGCGGATGATTTTCAGCGCGGTTTCGTTCGCCTCCGAGCCGGAGTTGCAAAAGATCGTGTGATTGAGATGGGCCGGCGCGAGTTCCGCCAGCCGCTGCGCGAGCCGGATCGCGGGCTCGGTCGTTGAGTTGAAAAACGACGGATAAAAGCAGACCTCACGGAGCTGCGAAGTGATCGCGTCGATGATCTCCGTGCGGCCGTAGCCCACGTTCACACACCACAGCCCGGCGAGCCCATCGAGCAGTTTTCGCCCGCGCGAGTCCTCCACGTAAACGCCATTGGCCGCGACGATGATGTGCGTGCCATGCGCGTGCATGTCGTCGTGGTTGGTGAAGGGATGGAGGTGAAACCGGGCGTCGATTTCTTCGAGGGGAGCGGCGGTGCTTGCCATACATTCAATGAATCACGACTTTCCGAGCGCAGCCAAACGATATGGCAAAATTCTCGTTCCTCACCACCGACCTGGCCCCCGGTGACGCCCGTTCGGCCGAGTTCGACACGGCGCGGGTGGAACTCGCGCGCGTCGCCTCGCGGGAGGATCCGCTCTTCGAATTTGCTTACGCGCGGTTGTGGGAACAGTTCGGTGCCGCGCACGAAATCGAGTCCCGCGAAGTGCTCGGTCGCCGGCTCGCGTGGGATGCCGCGGTGCCGCGCGCCGGGTTCGCCATGCGCTACGATCTGCTCCTGGCGCGGAGCGCGGGGGAATTCGTCGCCGCGCGCGACCATACCGCCATCGCCGACGCGGCCGGCGCGGTAGTGCATCTTTCGCACCTCCTCATCGATCCCGCCTGGCGCCGCGGCGGCCTCGCCGGCTGGCTCCGCGCGCTTCCGCTCCAGAGCGCCCGCGCGTGCCTGGCCGACGCGGGATTTTCGCCCGCGTCGCCGATCACCCTCGCCGCCGAGATGGAATATCCGGATGGCATCGACACCGCGCGCGACATCCGGCTCCGCGCCTACGAACGCGCGGGCTTTCAAAAGGTCGATCCCGCAGTCGTACATTATCATCAGCCGGACTTTCGCTCCTTCGCCGAGATCGATGCCAGCCAGCCGCAGCCGCTGCCTTTCCAACTCGTGATCCGCCGCGTCGGCCGCGAGACGGAGACTCACCTCTCGGGCGCCGAAGTGCGCTGCATCGTCGAGCGGCTCTACCACATGTATGCGCAGGAATTCCGGGCGCAGGACATGGCTGCCGGGTGGGCGCTGCTCGACGCCTACCCGCCCGCCGATGCGCAGATCGCGCTCGTTCCGCCGACCGCCGACGTCACCCCGCAATGCTGACCGCATTCTATCATCCCGGCTACGCCGCGCCGATCGGGGATCATGTGATGCCGATCCGCAAATTCGGCCTCGTGGCCGATGGCCTGCGCGACGCAGCCGACGTGCGACTGGGGGAACCCGCGCCCGTGACCGAAGAAGACCTGCGCCGCGTCCACACCGCGGAATACATCTCCGCCATCCAAACCGGCGAACCGCGCACGCTCGCACAGGGACAGAAATTCCCGTGGACGCGCCAGCTCTACCCCAGCGTCTGCCTGACCAGCGGCGGCTGTCTCGCCGCCGCGCGCGAAGCGTTGCGCACCGGCGTCTCCGCCGCGCTGGTCAGCGGCTTCCACCATGCGTGCGCCGACCACGGCGAAGGCTTCTGCACCTTCAACGGCCTCGTGGTCGCGCTCGAAGCGATGCGCGCCGCCGGTGAAATCCGCACCGCCGCCGTGCTCGACCTGGACCTCCACTACGGCAACGGCACCGCCCAACTCGCCGCCACCCGCCCGTGGCTCACCGCGCTCTCCCTTTACGGCAACGACTACTGGAACAATTTGCCATTCAGCGACGTGACCATCCGCCAGCACGAAGACGGCGAAAACCACCGCTCCTTCCCGCTCCCCGCCGACTGCGACCGCGCGACGCTGCTGCGGATTCTCGACGAAGCGCTCCCGCTCCTCGCCGCCGCGCGCCCCGACGTGCTGCTCTATCAGGCGGGCGCCGATCCTTACTTCGAGGATCCGTATTCCCCGCTCGCCCTCGACCACGACGACCTCCTCGCCCGCGACCGCCGCGTTTTCGAATTTGCCCGCGAACACCGCATTCCCATCGCGTGGGTGCTGGCCGGCGGCTACACCGATGACGTGAGCAAAGTCGTTCGCGTCCACTTAAATACCTTCGCCGCCTGGCGCGAAGTTTTCGGCTCATGAACCCGCCCGCCGAAACCTGGCAAAATCGCAGCCCTGGCGACCTCTCGATCCTGCTCCCGCCGGTCACGAGCGGCGATGTGGAAGCCGCGGTCAGCGCCGCGGTGAATGCCGCCACCGCGTGGGCGCGCACGCCACTGGCCGAGCGCATCGAGCGACTCCGCGCCGCCCAACTCGCGCTCGCCGCCGCGAAAGAACGCCTCGCCCACGGCATCGCGCTGGAGACCGGCAAACCACTCACCGAGGCGCTGGGGGAGGTCGGCGCCGTGATCGCGAAGATCGATCTCAGCATCACCGACGCCGAGCGTTATCTCGCGGAGGAATCCGTCGCCGATGGCCCGCATCCCGCGCGGGTCCGCCGCCGCGCTCGCGGACCGGCGGCGGTCATCGGCCCTTTCAATTTTCCGCTCCACCTCGGCCACGGTGCGAACGTCGCGCACCTGCTCGCGGGCAATCCCGTCATCTTCAAGCCCTCCCCGCTCGCCCCGCTCATCGCGGCCGATTACGGCGCGATCATGGCTGCGGCATTTCCACCCGGCGTCTTCGCCGTGCTGCAAGGCGGCGGCAAAATCGGCGAAGCGCTGTGTCTCGATCCGCGCGTGCGTGCCGTCTGCTTCACCGGCTCCGTGCCGGTCGGCCGCGCGCTCGCCCGCGCGCTGGCGGAAGATTTTTCCAAGGAGCTCGCGCTCGAACTCGGCGGCAGCAATGCCCTCATCGTCTGCGCCGATGCCGACCTCGAAAAAGCCGCGCTCGCCGCCGCCGACGGCGTCTGTCTCACCGCCGGCCAGCGCTGCAACGCCACGAGCCGCCTCATCGTCGAGCAATCCGTCGCCGCCGCTTTCGAACAGCATTTCCTCGCGGCCCTCGAGGCGTTCGCGCCCGGCGATCCGCTCCTCGCCGCGACCCGGCTCGGCCCGGTGATCAACGCCGCCGCCGTCGAGCGCTACGAGCGGCTCTTCGCCGCGCCGGACGCGGACTGGATTCTCCCCGGTGCCGTCGTCCCCGAAGTCGCCGCCAAGCGCGGCCACTTCGTTCGCCCCGCCGTCCGGCGCGGCCGCAACGACGTTCCCGCCGAGAGCGAGTGTTTCGTGCCGATCGTCGCGCTCCATGTCGTCGCCGATCTCGACGAAGCCGTGCGCGTGCAAAGCGCGACGCCTTTTGGCCTCACCGCTTCCATCTTCACCCGCTCCGAATCCCGCTTCCGCCAGCTCGGCGACCAACTCGAAGTCGGCAACCTCTACGCCAACCTGCCGACTACGTTTTCCCCCTCGGCGCTCCCCTTCGGCGGCCTGCGCCATTCCGGCAATGGCCGGCCCGGCGGTCGCGGCTTCATCCGCTTTTGCACGGCCGAACAAGCGATTCAACTAGGCAAAGATGGTTTCGCAGTTTAAGCCGCAGCCGTGACGCGTTCACTGCGAGCGCCTTCGGGCTTAAAGCTCATGAACCTGCTCCTCGGCGGGTGGACCGGAATCGTCTTCGCGTTTCTCTACATCCCGATCGTCCTGCTCGTCGTTTTTTCGTTCAACGAATCGCGGATGAACCTGCAGTGGGAAGGCTTCACCTTCGCCTGGTACGACAAGCTGATGCACGACACGGTGCTGCTCCGGGCACTGAAAAACAGCGTGATCATCGCGCTCACCACCACCGTGATCTCCGTTGCGCTCGGCACCATCGGCGCGTGGCTGCTGCATCGCTACCGCTTCCCGATGCGGCGGCTCGTGAATACGCTCATCTTCATTCCGATGGCCGTGCCCGAGATCATCATGGGCATCAGCCTGCTGATTCTTTTTGCGATCGTTTTGCGGCGGGTCGAGGGCTGGCAGGAGCTGGCGAGCGCGCCCGAATGGTTCGCCGGCATGGAGTTCGGGCTCGGTTACACGACCGTCATTATTTCGCATGTGACGTTCTGTTTTCCCTTCGTGCTCGTAGCCGTGCAGGCGCGGCTCGCGGGCGTCGATCCCGCGCTGGAGGAAGCCGCGATGGATCTCGGTGCCTCGCCGCTGAAAGCCTTCTGGTTCGTCATGGTGCCCTACATGCTGCCTGCGATCATCTCCGGCGCGCTGATGGCCTTCACCCTTTCCATGGATGACGTGATCGTCACCGTCTTCACCACCGGCTCCGATTCGCGCACGCTGCCGCTGGTCATGTTCGATCGGGTGAAGAAAGGCCTCGATCCTTCGCTCAACGCCGTTTCCACCGTCTTCATCGTCGGCACGATCGTGCTCGTGCTCATCTCCGAGTCGCTGAAACGGGCCGACCGCGCTATTTCCAAACGCTAGCCAATCCACAAACCCATGAAAACAAACCGCCGCCAATTCATCCTCACCGCCTCGGCCGCCGCCGCCGCGTTCACCGTCCCGGCATTCGCCCAGCGCAAACAGGCGCTCAATATCTACTGCTGGTCGGAATACATCCCGCAGTCCGTCATCGATGGCTTCGCCAAGGCAAACAAAGTGAAAGTCAACGTCGAGAACTACGCCTCGAACGAGGAGATGATGGCGAAGCTGCAAGCCGGCGCGGCCAAGTATGACCTGATCCAGCCTTCCGAATACATCATCGAGGAACTGATCAAGGCCGGGAAGCTCGAGGAGATCAACCTCGCGAACGTGCCCAACACGGCCAATCTCGATCCGAAGTACGTCAAGATGCCGCACGATCCGGAAGGGAAATATTCGGTGACCTGGATGGTCGGGAACGTCGGCATCGTGGTCAACCGCACCAAGGTGAAAGACGAGATCAAAGGCTACAGCGACGTGTTTCAGGACAAGTTCAAGAAGCGGATCGTGGTGCTCGACGACAACCGCGAGATCGTCTCGTGGGCGCTCGCTTCGCTCGGCATCGATAGCAACGACATCACCCCCGCAAATCTCGAAAAGGTAAAACCCGTGCTCCAGAAATGGCTGCCGCTCGTGAAACTCTACGACTCCGACAGCCCGAAAACCGCGTTGCTCAACGGCGACGTCGACCTCGGGATCATCTGGAATGGCGAGGGAGCCAAGGTGCTCGACGAGTCGAAAAAGGCGAAGAAGAAGAAAGTCGACTTTGAATACATTTATCCCGCGGAGGGGGCGCACATGTTCGTGGACAATCTCGCCATCCCGAAAGGCTCCAAGAACAAGGAGCTCGCCGAGAAGTTCATCAACTATGTGCTCGAGGCGAAGGTCAGCGTCGAGGTGTTCGACGAGTTCCCCTATACCTCTCCGAACTCCGCCGGAATGAAGCTGCTCAAGCCCGCGCAACTCGCCAACCCGGCGAGCTTCCCGCCCGGCGATCCGAAGCTGGCCACCTTCAAGTCCATCTCCCCGGAGATGTCCTCGGCGATCGACAAGCTGGTCACCGACTTGAAGAACCAGTAGGCGCCAAAGTCGATCTCAGCGACGATGCCAGCCGCCGTGACCACCGCCACCGCCGAGCCGGGAGGGCCGCAGCGCCGTCCCGGCTGGGCCGGTTGGCTGTTGATCGCTCCGATGATCCTGTGGCTGTCGGCATTCGTCATCGTGCCGACCGGCATTCTGCTCGTCTACAGTTTCGGCGAACGCGGCGCGGATGCCCCGGTGCAAGTCGCCTTCACCTGGAAAAATTACGCGCGCGTCTTCGCCGGCACGGAACTGTGGCCGCTGATTCGCTGCGTGCTCCAGGCGGCTGGCATCGCGGCGGTCGCCGTCGGCATCAATTGGTTCCGCACCGCGAACCGCGATCCGGAGGAGCGCCGCGCATCCGCCCGCAGCGTCGGCCTTTCCGTCTTCCTCGCCGCGCTGCTGTGGAATGTGTGGGTCAATCTCGAAACGGTTTTCACCGGCACCTACGTGCGCATCTTCATCCGCTCGATCTATTACGCCGCGGCGACCACGGCGATGTGCGTGACCGTGGGTTATCCGGTCGCCTACTTCATCGGCCGGGCGCCGGAGCGTTCGCGGAATCTGCTGCTCACGCTCGTGATGATTCCGTTTTGGACCAGTTTCCTCATTCGCACCTATGCGTGGATCATCATCCTGAGCGAGAGCGGTCTGCTCAATGGCTTCCTCCAGTACACCCGCTTGATCACCGAACCATTCTCGATGCTTTACACTCCCGGCGCCGTCGTGCTCGGCCTGGTGTATAGCTATCTGCCGTTCATGATCCTGCCCATCTACGGCAGCGCGGAGAAGCTCGACAACTCGCTCGTCGAGGCGGCGTTCGATCTCGGCGCCAGTCCGGTGCGCGCCTTCCAGCGCGTCATTTTCCCTTTGACCCGCCCCGGAGTGATCGCGGGCGTCCTGCTCGTGTTCATTCCGTCCATCGGCATGTTCGCCGTCACGGATTTGATGGGCGGCAAGACCATCCCGATGATCGGCAACGTGATTCAAAATCAGTTTGTGGGGCAGGGACGCGACTGGCCGTTCGGCGCCGCTTTGGGGATGACGCTGGTCATCATTTTCGCCGTCGCCTTTTTGCTCACCGCCCGGCGCGAACCCGAGGAGCAGAGGTGAAACGGACGGGCCGGGCGGGCGGTTTTGCAAAGGTGGATTTGCCAATTTTGCTCCCGAACGGTACTGTGCGGCGCTCGCCGTTCCTTCTGCGGGCAACTATTTTATGCCAAACGCAATGGTCATCGGTCTCGGCGGAGTCGGTTCCGTCATCGGAAGAAAGCTGCACGAATACGATTGTTTCGATCGGATTATCCTCGCGGATATCGATCCTACCTTCGCCCAAAAACTACAGGCAGAAACCAGGCGCAGCCGGTTCGAAGTCCTGACGCTCAACGCCATGGACACCGCGAAAGTCACCGCGGCCATGCTCGAACATCAGGTCGCGGTGACCTTGAATGCCTGCACCTGTAACACGAACCACTCCGTGCTAGATGCGTGTCTAATCGCCGGTTCGCATTACATCGATATGGCGGCCGATATTTATTCACCGCCCGGGGTGAAGCGGCCGGGGAAAAACTCCTACGAGGCGGAGATCGAGAAATACAATCAGGCCTATCTGGATAAAGGTCTCGCTGGCATCCTGTGCATGGGTTGCGATCCGGGCGCGGTCAATGTCTTCGCCCGCTGGGCCATGGACCGGCTCGATACCGCGAGCAGCATTCGCGTTCTCGATGCCGACAATGCCGAGGTGAAAGGTTATCGCTTCGCCGTCCTCTTTTCCCCGGAGACACTCTTTGAGGAACTGAATGCGGTTCCTTACTACGTGAAGGAAGGACGCGTGACGGCGGGAAAGCCGCTGGAAACGGAAGTGGATTGGCATCGTTTCCCCGACCCGATCGGCCTGCAAAAGACTTACGCGGTCGCGCATGAAGAAGGCGTCAGCCTCGGGCTGTATCCGCCGTTTGTGGAGAAGGGCGTGAAGTATTCGGTCTTCAAATACAGTGTTTCCGAACAGATGGTTCACGTCGCCAAGTCAATCGACCTCCTCAATCTGGATACTTGGAAAAAAGTGAAAGTGGACGGCGTCGAGGTTTCGCCGATCCGCGTGGCCACGGCCAATCTACCCAAGCCCGCTCAACTCGGCGCGACGGTGGATGGTTACTCCTGCGTCGGAACGGAAGTGCGCGGCACCAAGGATCGCAAACGCGTGGAGTACTTCATCTACACGATGGACAGCCATCGCGATGCTTACGAAAAGTGGGGTTACTCGCTCACCGTCGTCCAGACGGGCATCCCGCCGGCACTGACCGCCAAACTGCTCGTGACCAATCACATCAAGGAACGCGGTGTGATGATGCCGGAGGCGCTCGACCCGGAACAACTGATGGAAAATTTTTCTCGCGAGGGGTTGCAGATCTTTGTCGAGAAGCGCGAAGTCGAACGAATGTAGCGACGTAGGTTGCCTTCTGCCGCTGCGGGCGGACATTGCTTTCACTCTCCTATGAAAACGCTCTCGATGTTTCTCAACGGCGCATGGACGGAGGCGCTGGAAGGCGGCACGCGCGAAATTATCAACCCGGCGAACAACGAGTTGATTGCCGTCGCCGCGGAAGGAACGGCCCGCGATGCGGAAGCCGCGATCCTTCACGCGCGGCGCGCTTTCGACGAAGGCCCGTGGCCGCAAATGCGCGCGCCGGAGCGGGCGAGCTACCTCTTCAAACTGGCGGACCTGATCGAAAAACACGCCGACGAACTGGCGACGCTGGAGACCAGGAACAACGGCAAGCCGCTGCGCGAGGCGAAGTTCGACGTGGCGGATGCTGCGGCGTGTTTCCGCTACTACGCCGGACTGATTACGAAGCCGCTCGGGCAGACTTACGAGGTCGCCGATCCCACGATTCAGTCGATGGTCGTGCGCGAGCCGATCGGCGTCTGCGGGCAGATCATTCCGTGGAACTACCCGCTGCTGATGGCGGCGTGGAAACTCGCGCCCGGCTTGGCGGCGGGAAACTGCTGCATCCTCAAAGCGGCGGAGGCCACGCCGATGACCGCGGTGCGGCTGTTCGAGCTGATCGCCGAAGCAGGCTTTCCGCCGGGCGCTGCACAGTTGCTGCTCGGGCCCGGAGCGGGCGTGGGCGAGACGCTGGCGGCGAGTCTGCTTGTGGACAAAATTGCGTTCACCGGCGGCACGGCGACGGGGCGCAAGATCATGACGGCGGCGACTTCGAACATCAAAAAAGTGACGCTCGAACTCGGCGGCAAGAGCCCGAATATCATCTTCGCCGATGCGAATTTCGACGTGGCGTTGGAGTTCGCGATGTTCGGCATTTTCGCCGGGCAGGGCGAAGTGTGCAGCGCGGGTTCGCGACTGCTGCTGGAGCGTTCGCTGGCGGATCGTTTTCTGCCGCGCCTCGCGGAGGCTTGCGGGAAGATCGTGGTGGGTGACGGGCTCGATGCAAAAACTGAAATGGGGCCGCTGATCACCCGCGGGCACACCGAGCGCGTGCTCGGCTACATCGAGGCGGGCCAGGCGGAAGGCGCGGAATTGCTCTGCGGGGGGCACCGGCTGACCGCGGGCGAATTGGCGAAGGGAAATTTTGTGGTGCCGACCGTCTTCACCCAGACCCGTCCGGACATGAAAATCGTTCGCGAAGAAATCTTCGGCCCGGTGCTCGTCGTGCAACTCTTCGACGGCGAGGAAGAAGCCATTCGCCTCGCGAACGACACGATCTACGGCTTGGCGGGCGGCGTCTTCACCAGCGACCAGGCAAAAGGGCTGCGCGTGTTGCGGAAGCTGCGCGCGGGAATCACCTGGCTGAACACTTACCATCCGACCTTCAACGAAGCGCCGTGGGGCGGCTACAAACAGAGCGGGATCGGCCGCGAACTCGGCACCTTCGGCCTCGACGCTTATCTCGAGACAAAGCAGATCAACATCAACCTTGTTCCCCAAAGATTGAATTGGTTCAGTGGCTTGTAACTCGCCACATGGTTGAACTTCGCAACGTCACGAAACGCTTCGGTGGTTTTACCGCCGTCACCGATGTCAGCCTCTCGATTCAAGCGGGTGAGTTCCTGACGCTCCTCGGCCCATCGGGTTGCGGCAAGACGACGCTGCTCCGGATGATTTCGGGATTCGAGACACCCACGGAGGGAACCGTGTGGCTGAACGGCGAGGACGTGACCTACGTGCCGCCCTACCATCGCAACGTCAACCAGGTTTTCCAGAGTTACGCCCTGTTTCCCCACCTCACGGTGGACGAAAATATCGGCTTCGGCCTGAAGATGCAGAAGGTGCCGAAGGCCCAGATCACTGAGCGGGTGAAACTTGCGACCGAACTGGTTTCGCTGGCTGGCATGGAGCAGCGCAAGCCGAACCAGCTTTCCGGCGGACAGCGGCAGCGCGTGGCGCTGGCGCGGGCGATCGTGTGCGAACCGAAGGTGCTGCTGCTCGATGAGCCGCTCTCCGCGCTCGACGCCAAGCTGCGGCACAACATGCAGGTGGAACTCAAGCGGCTGCAGAAAAAACTCGGGATCACCTTTGTCTTCGTCACGCACGATCAGGAGGAAGCGCTAACGATGTCCGATCGCATCGCGGTGGTGAACAAAGGGCGCATTGAGCAGCTCGGCGAGTCCACGTCGATCTACCATTCCCCGCAGACGACCTTCGTCGCGAACTTCATCGGGCAGGCGAACATCCTCGAAGCGACGCTCGTCGCCGACGAGGGTAACTTCACCCGCCTGAGTCTCAGCGGCGGCGTTGAGTTACTGGTCCCGAGCGAAGCCCGGCTCGCGACGATGACGGATCTGCTCGTGTCGATCCGCCCGGAGAAGGTGCATCTGCAAAAATCGAAGCCAAGCGGAGGCAATGCCTTCGAGGCGACCGTGGAGGAGGAGCTTTTCAAAGGCGCCACCGATCAGCTCGAACTGAAGACCGAGGGCGGATTGGAATTGACGGTTGTGGTGGCGAATGAAAGCGCGACGCAGGAGTGTTTTCATCAGGGCGAGAAGGTGTGGTGCAGCCTGCACCCGAGCGACATCGTGGTCGTCCGCGCGGAGTAGTTCCGGGGAGCACACACGTCCCGCGTGTTGGAGACCCGCCGCTTGCGCCGCCGTGCTGCCGCTCGCTCCGCGAGAATGTTTCGGGCGAGACGCCCGAAACTGCAGGCGGGACGCCTGCGCTCCCCGGAGCTACGCGAGCAGCCCTTTCACGAGATGACCGTCCACGTCCGTGAGGCGGTAGCGGCGACCTTGGAATTTGTAAGTCAGCCGTTCGTGATCGATGCCGAGTAGATGCAGCAGCGTGGCGTGGAAGTCATGCACATGGACGCCGTCGCTCACTACGTTGTAGCCAAACTCATCCGTCTCGCCGAAGACCGCGCCCGGCTTGATTCCGCCGCCCGCCATCCATGCGGTGAAGCAGCGCGGATGGTGATCGCGGCCGAAGTTCGTGGAGATTTTACCCTGGCAATAATTCGTGCGCCCAAACTCGCCGCCCCACACGACGAGCGTGTCATCGAGCAAGCCGCGCTGCTTGAGATCCTTGATCAGCGCGGCGGCGGGCTGGTCGGTCTCTTTCGCCAGCTTGGGCAGCGCGCCGGGCAGGCCGCCGTGGTGATCCCAGTCCTGATGGTAGAGCTGGATGAAACGCACGCCTTTCTCCGCGAGGCGGCGGGCTTGCAGACAATTCGCGGCGAAGGTGCCGGGGGTCTTAACGTCCGGGCCGTAGCTTTCGAGCGTCTCGGCGGATTCGGCGGAAAGGTCGGTCACCTCTGGGATGCTCGTCTGCATGCGAAAGGCCATCTCGTATTGATCGATGCGGCCCTGAATCTCCGCGTCGGGCGTGCCTTCGAGCTGGTGCTCGTGCAGTTCGCGCAGGCGGTCGAGCATCTTGCGGCGGCTCTGCTCGCTGATGCCTTGCGGATTGCCGAGATAGAGCACGGGATCTTTCGCGGCGCGGAATTGCACCCCTTGATGCCGCGCCGGCAGGAAGCCGCTGCCCCACAGGTGCGAGCCGAGCGGCTGGCCGCCTTTACCTTTCGTGATCAGCACGACGAACGACGGCAGATTCGCATTCTCCTGCCCGAGCCCATAGCTCAGCCATGCGCCGAAACTGGGCCGCCCGGCGATCTGCGAGCCGGTCTGAAAAAACGTCACGCCCGGCCCGTGGTTGATCGCCTCGGTGAACATCGAGCGCACCACCGTGATGTCGTCCGCGATGGTCGCGGTGTGCGGCAGCAACTCGCTGAACCACGCGCCGTTTTTCCCGTGTTGCGCGAACTTGAACGGCGAGCCGACCAGTGGGATCGACGATTGATTGCCCGACATCCCAGTGAGCCGCTGCGTGCCGCGGATCGAGTCGGGAAGCTGCTCGCCGTGGCGTTGATTGAGCAGCGGTTTGTAGTCGAAGAGATCGATCTGCGACGGCCCGCCGGACATGAAGAGGTAGATGATCCGCTTCGCCTTCGGCGCAAAGTGCGGCTGGCCGAGGACGCCGCGATCGACCGCGGGCATGGCCTGCGCCGACGACGCGAGCAGGTCGGCGAGCGCGATGCCGCCGAGGCCCATGCCGACGCGGTTGAGGAAGTGGCGGCGGTTGATGAAGGGAGAGTTCATGGTTGGCGGGTGCGGGGTGTCCGGGGAGCACACGCGTCTCGCGTGTTGGCATCGGCGTCCCCGCCGATGCGGACTTTCGTCGGACGGGCTGATTTGATTGCGCGCGAGCGACCAATGGCGCCGCGGGTGGAAGTTCGTCGCGGCGGGACACCGCGACCAACACGCGAGACGCGGGTGCTCCCCGGAGTGAGCAGCGCGCGTCTCATCGTTTCACCACGCAGGCGTCGTGGTTGAGGAGGGCTTGCGCGAGGGTCGCGGCGGCGGCGGCTTCGGGGGCGGGGATGTCGGGGAGCGGCTTGGCGTTGCCGGTCTTGAGCAGCGCGGCGGCTTCGTCGGGTTTCGTGCGGAAGTAGGCGAGTTGCTCGGTGTAGAGCTGGGTGAGGATTTCGCGTTCACGCGCATCGGGATGGCGGCTGAGGCAGCGGAGGAAACCGGCGTCGATCATCGCGGCGACGTTGCCTTTGGCGTCGCGGTGCAGCTTCTCACCGAGCACGCGGGCAGCTTCGACGTATTGCGTGCCGTTGAGGAGGATGAGGGCCTGGAGCGGTGAGTCGGTGCGTTCGCGTTTGGCGGAGCAGACGGCGCGGCGCGGCGCGTCGAAGGCGATCATCGCGGGCGGTGGGCCGGTGCGGCGCCAGTTCGTGTAAAGGCTGCGGCGGTAGACGCCGTCGCCGGCGGTGGGCGTCGCGGGCTTGAACGACTCGCTCATTTCGTAGGGATTCACCGGCGCGCCGCCGAGTTTTTCGCTGAGCAGGCCGGAGGCGGCGAGGGCGTTGTCGCGAATCATTTCGGCCGAAAGGCGAAAGCGTGGGCCGCGGGCGAGGAGTTCGTTTTCGGGATCGTCGGCCATCAGCTTCGCGTCGGCGATGCTGCGCTGGCGGTAAGTCTGGCTCATCACGATGGCCTTGATCGTGGCCTTGGTGTCCCAGCCGCTCTGGATGAAACGCTGCGCAAGCCAGTCGAGCACCTCGGGGTAAACCGGACGCGAGCCCTGGCTGCCGAAATCCTCCGCGGTCTTCATCAGCCCCTGACCGAAGATGCTCTGCCAGAAACGATTCACGACCACACGCGCGGTGAGCGGGTGCTGCGGATCGGTGAGCCATTGTGCGAGGCCGAGGCGGTTTGGCGGTGCGCCGGCGGGAAAGGGCGAGAGTGCGGCGGGCGTGCCGGTGCCGACCTCATCGCGCTGCTGGTCGTAGGCGCCGCGGAAGAGCGTGAACGCCTTTTTCGGCTGCGGCAGTTCGCGCATGACCATGATTTCTTTCACGCCGTCGGCGGCTTTCACCACGTCAGCGCGGGCGGCTTTTAGCGCGCCGAGCTGGGCGGTGTGTTCAGCGTCGGTCGCGACGAAGTATTGGAGTGCAGCGCTCTCGGGTAGGGTGGGCGTCCCGCCCGCCGGCAAAGACGTCCCGCCTTCGCGGACTTCCAATTGCAGCGCGGACGTCGAATGACGTTCGAAAGTGCGTTCCGGCGGGACGCCGGGACCGGCGGGCGCGACGCCCACCCTACCCGAGACTTTCGCCAGCGCCGTGTCGGCGGCGGTGGGGCTGAAGCTGGCGAGCGCTTCGAGCGGCGTAAGCTCGCGGCCGAAGACGCGGAACTCATCCACCGCGCCGCCCTTGAAGCCGCGATCGCGGGAGCGTTCGCCGAGCGAGATATTGTCGCCGCCGCCGCCGGTGATGTCGCGGGTCAGCGCGTCCTTGATCGTGTCGGTCGCGATGGGCTGACCGTTCACGTAGAGGCGCAATCCGGCCGCGCGGCTGCTGCCGTCGTTCGTTACCACGACATGCGTCCAGGCGTTCAGCGGCAGCTCGGTTTTTGCGCGGATGGAGATCGCATTGCCGGGCCAGAAGTGGATGAGCGACCACTTCAACCGCCCGTCTTCGATGAGCAGTTCGTAGCCGCGGCTCGCGGCATCCGTCCACGCCTTCGATCGATGGAAAACGACCGCGCGGTCCTTGCGATCCGGCGTTTTCAGCCAGAGCGAAATAGTGAACGGCTCGTGGCGCTGGAAGTTGCCGAGCGGCAGGTCCACCACATCGTCGCCGGTGAATTGCACCGCATTCCCCACGCGCCCGGGCACCAGCTTGTTTTCGCCCTTGAGCGTCGCGGGCTGCTTCGCGTCTTGCGTGTTCGCGAGCTTCCCTTTCTCCAGCGCCTCGAAGCCGAAGCTCGCGAGCTGGCCGGGGATGTTTACTTCGCTGGGACGGGAGGCGAGCCAGGCGACGTAGGCGTCCCGCTTCGTCTCGCGCAGCGCGGCGAGCTTCTGCTCTTCGGTGGAAACCTTCGCGTCCAGCGCGGCGAGCCGCTGCTTCGTCGGCGCATCGGCGAGGGCGAGCGTCGGGGTCGGCGGGGATGGGGTGAAGAACGAGTAGAGCCCCGCTTCGTCGATGTTTTGGAACATCGAGAAGAACTGGTAGTACTCCTTCTGCGTGATGGGATCGAACTTGTGATCGTGGCAGCGCGCGCATTCGAGCGTCAGCCCGAGGAACGCCGTCGCGAAGGTCTGCACGCGGTCCGCCACATATTCCACGCGGTATTCCTCCTCCACGCTCCCGCCTTCGCTCTCCTGCTGGTGCAGGCGGTTGAAGGCGGTGGCCAGCACTTGATCGTCCGTCGGCTGCGGGAGCAGATCGCCGGCGAGCTGGTCGGTGATGAATTCGTTGAACGGCAGGTTCGCATTGAACGAGCGCACCACCCAGTCGCGCCACGGCCACACCTCGCGCTCGCGATCCACCTGAAAGCCGTAGCTATCCGCGTAGCGGGAAATATCGAGCCAATCGACCGCCATGCGTTCGCCGTAGCGCGGCGAGGCGAGCAGGCGGTCGACGAGCTGCTCATAGGCTCGGGGAGGAACCGCGGAGGCGCGGAGGCGCAGAGGGTCGGAGGGAGAGGAGGCATCGGCGGGTTTTGCTTTCTCCTCTCCGCGCCTCTGCGTCTCTGCGGTTTCCTCTGCCACCCCGCGGGTGAACGCCTCCACCTCCGCCGGCGTGGGCGGCAGGCCCGTGAGGTCGAAGGAAACGCGGCGGATCAGCGTGGCCGCGTCCGCCTCCGGCAGCGGGGCGAGACCGCGTTCGGCGAGCCCCTTCACCACCAGCGTGTCGATGCTCGGGGCGTCGCTCGGTTTCAGGGAGTCGAAGGCCCAGTGCTTTTCGTAGGGTGCGCCTTCCGCGATCCACTGGCGGAGCGTTGCGGCTTCTTCTTTGGTCAACGTGCCCAGCTTCGATTTCGGGGGCGGCATCTGCTCGTCTTTGTCGTGACTGGTCACGCGGAGCAGCAGGTCGCTTTCGTCCGGCTTGCCGGGCACGATCGCGCGGACGCCGTCGCGTTCGGCGATCGCCTCCTCGCGCACATCCAGCCGCAGGCCGCTGTCGCGCTTCTTGGGGTCCGGCCCGTGGCAGTGGAAACATTTGTCCGAGAGGATCGGCCGGATGTCGCGGTTGAAGCGCAACGGTGCGGCGTCCGCCGCCGGCGTGAGCAGCGCGGCGAGCGCGAGCGCGAGCGCGAAAAGTGGGATGGCCGTGGGGAGACGCATGGGGAGCTGCACGGTAATGCCGCGACCCGGCATTTCCATAGCAGCGAACGCCTGGCGGCAGGTGATGGGTGAAGGGAAATGTCGCTCGCCTCTCGGCACAGGCTGGCCAAGAGTTTGCGCCCCTCCCGGTTTCCTTCCCACCTACTACCGCCATGCGCCTCCGCCTCTTCGTCTGCTGCTTCAGCTTCCTCTTCATCGCCGCCGCTGCGCGGGCCGCCGAGCCTTTTGAGATCAAGGATGGCGACCGCGTCCTCTTCCTCGGCGACACCCTGCTCGAGCGCGAGGGCACCTATGGGTCTTTGGAAACCCGGATGCACGAGCAGTTCCCCGATAGAAGGTTCACCGTGCGCAATCTCTCCTGGAGCGGCGAAACTCCGCGCGGCTGGTCGCGCGCCAGCTTCGACAACCCCGACAAGGGCACGGAGCGGCTGAAAGAGGACATCGCCAAGGTGCGGCCCACCGTCGTCTTCCTCGGCTTCGGCATGGCCGCGAGCTTGCAGGAGATGACCGATCGCAGCGGCGACATCACGCTGAACCCGGACCCGAAGCGCTACGGGGAAGAGCCGATGAGCGCCGCGCGGTTCAAGCGGGAGCTGGGGGAGCTGATGGACGCGATCTCGGGTAGGGTGGGCGTCCCGCCCGCCGGTTCCGGCGTCTCGCCGGAACGAACTTCCCGCAACGCGCAAACGCCACCGCAAGTGCGCGAAGGCGGGACGCCTTCGCCGGCGGGCGGGACGCCCACCCTACCCGAGACCGCCGCCGTCCGCTTCGTCCTGCTCTCGCCCATCCGGCACGAAGACCTGCGCGCGGTGAAGCCCGGCCTGCCCGACCCGGCGGCGCACAATGCGCTGCTGGAGCAGTATTCCCAGGCAATCGAGGAAAAGGCGAAAGGCGAAGGGCGAAGGGCGAAAGGAGAAGAATCCACGACCTACGTCGCCGGCGGGACCTTTGCGACCGACAATGGCATCCATCTCACCGAGGCGGGCTACGCCGCATGGGCCGCATCCGTCGCCCAAGCGCTCGGCTGGAACCGCGGCGGCGGCTCTTCACTTTCGCCCTTCGGCCTTCGCCCTTCGCCTTCGCTCCGCGCCGCCGTCATCAGCAAGAATGAGCTCTTCTTCCACCAGTTCCGCCCGGCGAACAGCACCTACCTCTTCGGCTTCCGCAAACACGAGCAGGGGCAGAATGCCAAGGAGATGCCCATGTTCGACCCGCTCATCGCCGCCGCCGAGGCGGAGATCGACCGGCTGAAAGCCTCGGAAGCCAGCCCCGTGACTCCGCCGCACGCTTCCTCGACTAAGGAAGCGTCTCCCACGACTAAGGAAGCGTCTCCCGTGACTAAGGAAACGGCTTCCTTGACTAAGGAAATGATTTCCGGAGTGAAGAAATCCCCTTCCGGAGTCAGTTCTCCTGCTCCCGCGGCCGCGAAAAACGAGGTGGTTCCTCCGCCTTTGCCCGATTTTACCGTCGAAGACGGCTATCAGATCGAACTTTGGGCGCAAAACCCCCTTCTGGAAAAACCCACGCAGATGAATTGGGACGCGCAGGGCCGTCTTTGGGTCTGTAGCAGCTCCCTTTACCCGCAAATCGAGCCCGGACAGGCGGCGAATGACAAGATTCTCGTCCTCTCCGACACGGATGGCGACGGAAAGGCGGATAAAAGCGAAGTCTTCGCCGACGGCCTGCTCATCCCCACCGGGGTGGTGCCGGATATTTACACCGCAGAGGCGCAGAGGCGCGGAGGGACGGAGGAAAAAGCGGTGGTCGATCCCTCCTCCTCTGCTTCTCCGCGTCTCCGCGCCTCTGCGGTTCAATCCGGGTGCTTTGTGGGGCAATCCACCGAGCTCCTCCACCTCCGCGATACCGATGGCGACGGCCGGGCGGACCAGAAGCGCGTCGTCTTCAGCGGCTTCGGCACCGAGGACACGCATCACATCGTCCACACCCTGCGCTGGGGACCAGATGGGCGGCTCTTTTTCCACCAGAGCGTCTACATTCACAGCCACCTCGAGACGCCGTGGGGCATGGTGCGGCTGAATAGCGGCGGCGTCTTCGCCTACGATCCGCGCACCGAGCGCGTGGAGGTCTTTGCCAAAGGGCTCTGGAATACCTGGGGCCACGCCTGGGACGATTGGGGCCAATCCTTCCTCACCGACGGCGCCGGCTCGAACGGCATCTCGTGGGCCTTCCCCGGCGCCACGTTTGCGCCCTTCGAGGGGTCGCGGCGGCAGATGCCGAGCGTGAGCCCCGGCGCGTATCCGAAGTTCGCCGGGCTGGAGATCGTGAAGAGCCCGCACTTCCCCGCGGAGTGGCAGGGGAACCTGATAACGTGCGACTTCCGCGCGCACCGGATCGTGCGCTTTGCGATCACGGATCTTTCTTTAACCGCAGAGGCGCAGAGGCGCGGAGGAGAGGGAGAAAAGGCCGCCCCTTCGACCTCTCCCTCCGCCTCCTCTGCCTCTCCGCACCTCAGCGCCTCCGCGGTAAAATCCGGCTACGTGACCACCGAGCAGCCCGACCTCGTCCGCACCACCGACCTCAGCTTTCGCCCCATCGACGTGCGCCTCGGCCCCGACGGCGCGCTGTATGTGGCCGATTGGTCGAACCCGGTGATCAACCACGGCGAAGTCGATTTCCGCGACCCGCGCCGGGATAAACACATGGGCCGCATCTGGCGGATTACCAAAAAAGGCGCCCCCGCCCTGAAGTGGGCGGACTTGACCAAGATTCCTGCACGAGACCTCACACTCAAGATTTCCTCCGATAGCCAATGGGAAAGGCAGCAGGCTACGGGGGTCTTATCCGCGCGCTTAAATCAAGAAATGGACAGCGGGGATCGTGGCCCCGCTTATGCGGCGCTTGAGGTTATTTCCGATGAGCTGAGCAAGCTTCCGGAGGATCGACGCATGCAAGGCGTGATTACTGTGGAGCGCTTGCCCCCCGGTTCACACGACTGGCCTGATGGAATCGACACGGACCGTTTCGTTCGAACGGCAATGGCGCGGTTGATTGGCGAGTGGTGGAATGCTCCGCGAATCGGGGACGAAAGCTTCCGAAGCCGCCTTGCCGAATTCTCAGCCGATGCGAACCCTCGCGTCCGCCTCGAAGCCATGCGCGCTCTTGCCCGCATCCCCACCGCCCAAAGCGCCGGCCTCGTCCTCGACGCCGCGCTCAAGACCCCGGCGGATGACCCGCACTACGACTTCGCCGCGTGGCAATCCATCAATGACCTCGCCAAGCCGTGGACCGACGCCATCGCCAGCGGCGCGTGGAAGACCGAAGGCAAGGAGGCGCAGCTCGCTTACGGGCTGAAGTCCATCGACCCCGCGCTGGCCGGCGCCACGCTTTCCCGGCTCTTCGCCGCGGGCAAGGTGCCCGTGGATGGCTCCGGCCCGTGGATCGAACTGATCGGCGACGCCGGCGGTCCGGCGGAACTCCAGCGCCTGCTCGATGGCCTGCTCGCCGGGTACGTGGGCGATTGCTGCGCGACCGATGAGACCCGCGCCATCGACACCCGGCTCGCTCTCACCGGCCCCGCCGCCGACCGCGCCGCCGCCGCGCTGCTCACCGCCGCCCGCGTGCGCGCTGCCCGCCCCGCCGCGCATTCCGAACTGGTCTCCGCGCTCTTCCAGACCCGCGGCGAGATCGGCCTCACCGCGATCCGCCTCGCCGGCTTGTGGAAAACGCCCGACGCCGTGGCCAAGATCACCGAGTTGCTCGACAGCCTCGAAACCAAACCGCCGCTCCGCCGCGCTTCCGTGGACGGCCTCCGCGCCGCCGGTGGCCCCGCCGCGCTCGCCCTGCTCGATCGCCTCACGCGCCCCGAGGAAACCACCGACACCCGCGCCGCCGCCCTCGTGGCCATGGTGCAGGTGAAGCTGGGCGACGGCGTGAACAAGGCCGCCGCCATTCTCCCCACGCTCCCCGAAGCCGCGCTGCTCGGCACCTGGCGCGGCCTGCTCGGCGTGAAGGGCGCGCCCGATGCCTTCGCCGTGAAGTTTGGGAAACAGGACGCCGCCAAGGCGATGCCCGCGCCCGTGATCGCTGCCGCCGTGCGCGCCGCCCGCGAGGTGGGCCGCCCCGGCGCCAAGCTGCTCGCCGCCCTCGCCCCCGTGGCCGGCGCCGCCGCCACCGCGCCGAGCACCGATTACCTCGGCCTCGCCGCGCAGACGAAACAGAACGGCGACCCGGCCAAGGGCGAACTGATCTACCGCCGCGCGACGCTCGCCTGCGTGACCTGCCACGCCATCGGCGGCGCGGGTGGCCACGTCGGCCCGGACATGACCTCGATCGGCGCGAGCGCGCCGCTGGATTACCTGATCGAGAGCATTCTCAATCCCAACGCGAAGGTGAAAGAAGGCTACAACGCCGTCTCGCTCACTCTCGCCGACGGCACCACCGCCACCGGCACCCAGGCCCGCGAAACCGCCAGCGAGATCATCCTGCGCGACGCCATCGGCAAGGAAACCGGCGTGCCGAAAGCCGCAATCAAAGGCAAGACCGACATCGGTTCGATGATGCCCGCCGGCCTCACCGCGCCGCTCCAGCCGCGCGAGGCGCTCGACCTCTACGCCTTCCTCAGCCAGCTCGGCAAACCCGGCCCCTACGACGCGAGCAAAGGCAAAGTCGCCCGCGTCTGGCGTCTGTATCCCGGCACCGCTGCCGGCGAAGTGGTGAGCGCCAGCTACGACCCCGCGAAGAACCCCGGCTTCCCCGGTTACACGCTGGTGGACGGGCGTTTTGTGAAAGATCTGCTCGCCGAGGCAACGATGATCGCCGCCAGCGGCGCGGAGACCGTGCTGCTCGCCACGCAGTTCCAGGCGAGCGGCAAAACGCGCCTCAAGCTCACCGGCGCCGCCGCCGCATGGCTCGACGGCCAGCCGCTCACGCTCGGCAGCGAAATCGCCCCCGATCTCGCGAACGGCACGCACACGCTCGTGGTGAAGCTCGGCGTGAAAGAGCTGCCCGCCGTGCTCCGCGCGGCGAGCGAAGACGCGCGCTTCCTCGGGAACTGACGCGCAGCGTCTCCGGGGAGCACAGGCGTCCCGCCTGTCGCGTTCGGCGTCCCGCCGAACGCATCCGGCGTCGTGAACCGCCCGATCTCGAGGCGCCCACTCTCCGGGCCGGGTCATGATACCGGACCGCACCCGGGCACACGCCCGATGTTCCCGGCGGGACGCCGGCAACTACAGGCGGGACGCCTGTGCTCCCCGCGCCAGCCGCACGGCCAGCACGCTCAGCCCGCCGCTGACCAGCAGCAGCGGAAGCAGGCTCCAGCGCGAATTGGGAAACAGGAACTCGCCGAGGTTGCACGAGTTCCGCTCCGCCTGCGGCGAACGCATGTCGAAATTCCCAAACCCGAGCAGCCCGTCATACACGCCCACCGGATTGACCGAAACCGGCCCGCGCAGCGCGGCGAGGAGAAAGGGCGACTGCTCGCCGCGATCGATCGCGGTCTGCCACTCCGCGCGCTGCGCTTCGAGCTGCCGGGCGCGCTCGGCGTCGTCGGCGACTTGCAGTTCGAGGACGCCGTTGAGCGTATCGAGTTTGGCCGCGAGCAGTTCGTCGAGCAGCCCCTCGGCGCGCCCCTTGAAGAAAAACGGCGCGGCGTATTCGCTGACGATGTTGCACCAGAAGTCGTCCTTGCGGTGGGCGTCATCGAGCCGCGCGTGGCCGCCCACGGCGAGGGCGTTTTGCGCATCGGTGGCGGTGAGGAGGAGCTGCTGGAAAATCGAAACCGCGAGCACGGCGCCGGTGACTAGCTTCCACCGCGCGAAGGCCACGACGAGCCCGAACGCGAGGAACGGCAGCGCCGGCACGAGATAACGCGGCCCGGCGGAATAACCCGCGTGGTAGCCGTTGAAGGTCGCATTCACGCAGAAAAAGAACGCGAAGATCGCGAGGCAGAGACGCACCTCGGCGACCCACTTTTTCTGGAACATCCAGACGCCGAGCCCGGCCACGCCGGCGAGGAGCACCGGGCAGAGCCAGAAGACTCCGCGATACGGCGAGATGGAGAGGATGCTCGTAACGTAGAAGAGCTTGTGCATCGCCTCCGGATTGGTCGGCAGCACGAACATGCCGAGCGAACCGCTTTCGTCCTTGAAGACGGGGTTTTGGAAGTTGTTCGCGATCTCCCATGGCGAACCGAAATTCACCTGATGATACCAGCCGAGCACGACGGCGAGCGGGAGGCCGCCGGCGGCAAAGAGCACCGCGCGCCGCCAGCTCCATTCGCGCGGCGTGGTGATCATGCTTTTCGACAGCAACGCATAGAGCCCGAGCGCGCCGACGGCGCCGACCGCGACGTAATTGGTGAGCACCGCAAACCCCGCGCAGACGCCCGCGGCGACGAACGCGCCCGCGCCTTCCCGCCGGAGGAAATAGAGCGAGGCGACGAGCAGTGAAGCGGTGAGATTGTGATCGAAGAGGATCGTGCCGAAGGGAAAAAACGTGGTGCCGAACGCGAGCGCCAGCGTGGCAAGAACCGCCGGCGCATCGGCGCCCCCGGCAAACTCCCGCGCGAGCCGAAAGAACAGCACGCAGCCGAACGCCGAAACGAGCCCGACGCTGAAGATCGTGGTGAGCCACACGTTGACCGTGAGCACCCACGCGTGGTCGGGATTGATGCCGAGCGCCCGCTCGATGTGCAGGATCACCCAATACGCGGGCACGGCGAGGAAGGAGGTGCCGGGCGGTTTGTTCGGATGAAAATGCGTGGTCGCCGGGACGTAACCGATGTCGCCGGAGCTGCACTCTTCGATCATCGGCGCGTCCTCGCCCACCACGTCTGCGTTCATGGGGGTGAGCTCGTAGGTGCTGCTGACCCACGCGAGCCGGAAGCGTTTGCCCTCGAAGTCGTAGGCGGTGTTTTGCACCGGCAGGCGCACGAGATCGTGCGTCGCAGGATCGACCTTGTAGACCAGGAAGTGGTCGATTGGAAAGCGGCCCTCCTCGACGATCGCGCGCACTTCGGCGAAGCGGCTGTTTTGATTCCAGCCGCCGCCCTGATTGAAATAGGCGAAGGCGAAGAAGGTCGCGAGGAAGAGGAGGAGTTCGAGGCGGCGCATGCGGGGAAGGGACGAATGATGAGCGGGGAGGTAGGAAGGAAGCGAGCCCGCGAATATTCACCCGCACCCGGTAGGGAAGCCGCGCCGCGGGTTCCCCAATCTCTTTCGCCATTGTGCGGACACCCGATGCGCGCGGGGAATGATCGGAACCCGCGGCGCGGCTTCCCTCCCGCGGCGGGGAGTTGGCACCGCGCAGTTTTTCATACCTCATACCTCCTACCTCATCACACCCGCATCCCCCATGACCTGGCTCCAGAACTACGCCCCGCTCGGCTCGCCGCTGCTTTCCGCCTTTGTCTCGTCGCTGCCGGTCATCCTCCTCCTCGTCCTGCTCGGCGGCTTCCACGTTCGCGCGCTTTATGCGGCGCTGGCCTCGTTGGCCGGGGCGCTCGTGCTGGCCATCGGGATCTTTGGCATGCCGCCGGTCCTGGCGTTTGCTTCGGCGGGATTCGGCGCGGCGTTCGGGCTCTTTCCCATCGGGTGGATCGTGCTGAATGCGATCTTCATCTACGAGCTGTCGGTCGCCACGGGGCAGTTCGAGATTTTGAAGCAGCACGTCACCAGCCTCGCGGACGACCGCCGCATTCAGGTGCTGCTCATCGCGTTCAGCTTCGGCGCATTCATCGAAGGTTGTGCGGGTTTCGGTGCGCCCGTCGCGATCACCGGCGCGCTGCTCATCGGGCTGGGGTTTCGTCCGCTCGACGCCGCGGTGCTCGCGCTGATTGGCAACACCGCGCCGGTCGCATTCGGCTCCGTCGGCATTCCCATCATCACGCTGAACCAAGTGACCGGGCTCGACCTGCATCTGCTCAGCGCGATGGTCGGCCGGCAGTTGCCGGTCTTTTCGCTGCTCGTGCCGTTCTGGCTGATCGCCGTGATGTCCGGCTGGCGCGGGATGTGGCAGGTGTGGCCCGCGTGTTTCGTCACCGGCTTCACCTTTGGGCTGACGCAGTTTTTCGTGAGCAACTATCACGGCCCGTGGCTGGTCGATCTCGCGAGTGCAGTGGTGTCGATGGCCGCACTCGTGGCGCTGCTGCGCGTGTGGCGGCCGGCGCGGGAGGAAGGGGCGGCGCCCGTCGTGCGCAATCACGTGCCGACGGCGGCGGCGTTTCGCGCGTGGCTGCCGTGGCTGCTACTTTCGGCGTTCGTGCTCGTGTGGAGCTTCCCGCTGGTGAAGGACACGCTCAACGGCTGGTCGTCGCCGAAGATCCCCGTGCCGCAGCTCCACCACGCCGTGGTGCGCGTGCCGCCAGTCGTACCGCATCCCGAGCCGGAGAAAGCCGAATTTGTTTTCAACTGGCTCACCGCCACCGGCACATCGCTGCTCCTCGCCGCGATCACCGCCGGCTTCCTGCTCGGGCAAAACGCCGGCCAGCTTGTCCGGCTCTACGGTCGCACGCTGCTCCGCGTGCGGGTCTCGCTGCTCACCATCGCCGCGATGCTCGCGCTCGGTTTCACCACGCGCTTCAGCGGCTCGGATACCACGATGGGGATCGCCCTCGCGCACACCGGCTGGTGGTTCCCGTTTTTCTCCCCGCTGCTCGGCTGGCTCGGCGTGGCACTGACCGGCAGCGACACCGCGTCGAATGTGCTCTTCGGCAATCTCCAGCAAGTCACCGCGCAGCAACTCGGTCTCCCGCCGATCCTCACCGCTGCGGCGAACAGTTCCGGTGGCGTGATGGGGAAGATGATCGACGCGCAGAGCATCGTGGTCGCCAGCGTCGCGACCGGCGGCCACCCCGACAGCCCGCGCGCCGGGACGATCCTGCGCGCGGTCTTCTGGCACAGCCTCGCGCTCGCGGTGCTGGTCGGGCTGCTCGTGCTGCTGCAGGCCTACGTTTTCCCCGGCATCGTGCCGAAGTAGCTCCGGGGAGCACACGCGTCCCGCGGGTTGGCGGCGGCGTCCCCGCCTTCCGCGGACTTCCTGACGCATGGCCGAAGCGGGCGGCGCTCCTCCGGCGGAGACGCTGAACGAAAGTTCGTTTCGGCGGGACGCCAAAACCAACCCGCGGGACGCGTGGGCTCCCCGGCGCGGTCCGCACCGCCTCCCTCCACTCAGCGCAACAACTCGATCAGCGCCTGCGTGGTCGACATCCCGGCATTCGCCTCGCCGAGCACTTGCAGCCGCTTCGCCGTGCTCAGCTTCAGCAATCCCGGCAGGTCGCCGTATGGCGCGGCGGCGGGTTGGAAGTTGGCGGCGCGCCAGTCGGTCAGCGCGCCGAAGCGAAAGCCACGGGTGTCGAGCAGCGCGACTTTGATCGTGTCCGGCGGCAGGAGCGCGAGCGCGGCGGCGGCGATCGGCGCGGTGCCGTCGAGCGCGACGAGGCGCGTCGGGCGACCGGCGGCGGGATGTGGCGACCGCAGCGTGGCGAGCACATCGTGGACGCGCTGGGCGAAGAGCGGGTGATTGTAGCCGTAGGTGAATGCGGGAGCTTCGCGCGGATTTTTGCTCACGCGGTTGAGGTCGGGCGCGGTGGGTTGTTGGAAAAGGTCGACGCCGAGCACGGTCGCGCCGGCGTCGAGGGCGCGTTGCACTTCGGGAATGGGCTGCCCGTTCCGGCCCAGCAATCCCGCTTTGCCGCGCTCGGTCAGCCAGAGGATCACGGGACCGCCACGCCTGGCGCCAATGAGCACGGTCTGCGTCGGCACGAGTGCGCTTTCCGGCTCGCCGACGATCGCCCGCCACGCGGGGCGCGCGACTTTTTCAAACTCCGCGGGCGACAGCTTCGCGAGCTGCGCCTGCGTGTCGTCGCGCCACCAGCGGAGCAGCTTTTTCTCGAACGCATCGCCGCCCGGCGGCGCGGGATGCGCGGTGTCCCACACGCTCAACTCGGCGCGGGTGAAAGGCTGAATTTCGCGCTCGCGCAGCCGGTCGTCCGGCAGGCCGAGCGCGAGGTGCCGGTTGAACCACACGTAGATGTGTTCGCGGGAAACGATGTTGTAGTTGTGCGGGAACTGGAGGTGCGCCCACAGCGCCACGTGATCCGGCGCGCCGAGCGCGGCGTAGTGCTGCTTCAGCTCGGGAAAGCCTTTCGTCTCCATCTCCTTCGTCCAGTCGTTCGCCGCGGTCATGCCCTGCGGCCTGGGCGCGAAGAGCGCGGCGAATTCCACGTTACCCGTGCCGATGCGGAGCAGGCTCGTATTCTCGCAGGTGCAGCCGCCCTGCATGGCGGTGCTGACCATCACCGCGGGACACGACACGGCGAGCCGCGGGTCGAGCGCCGCGAGCAGCATCGTCTGGGTGCCGCCGCCGCTCGCGCCGGTGCAGCCGAGGCGCTTCGCATCCACGTCCGGGAGCGTGGTGAGAAAATCGAGCGCCCGGATCGAGTTCCAGGTTTGCAGCCCCATCACGCTCTGCGCGTGCGCTTCGGCCCGCGGGCTGAAAAGGCCCCACCCGTCCGCGCCGCTCATCTCCGGGCGCTGCTTCGCAAATTTATGCGCGACCGCAAAACTGATCTGCTGGCTATCGCAGTACCCGAGCATGTCGTAGACGAACGCGACGACGCCCATGCGCGCGAGTTGGGCGCCGAGCGACTGGAAGGTATTGAGTCCGCCGCCGGGAAAACGCTCGGCGCCGGTCGCGAGTTCCGTCTTCAACTCGGCCGCGGTGCGCTCCCGGAAGCGCGCGTCTTCCCAATGCCCGTGCGGACAAAGCACGGCGGGCCGCGGGCCGCTGGCGTTTTTCGGGCGGTAGAGATTTCCCGTGACGAAGAGGCCGGGCATCGACTCGAAGAAAACCTTTTCCACCGTGTAGTCGTCGCGCTCGACCCGGCCGTGGATGACGGCGTTGAGCGGCGTGCGGGTCGGTTCGGGCCAGAGGCCGAGCGCGACGCGGAGCTGCATGCGCACGGCCTCCGCGCGCGGCTGCCACGCGGCGGCGGAAGCCGGCGGCGTCCAGGGAAAATAACCATCGAGTTCCTTGAGCGGGCCGAGGCGCGGATCGGCGGCGTGGAGATTCGCGGCGGTGAGGAGGAGGGCGAGGAAGTGGGGGAGCTTCACGCTGGCGATACTGGCAGAGCGAGCGCGGGGCGGCAAGGCGGGGCGGGGTCGAAAATCCCAGGCCTCCGGAGCCGGCCGCGACACCGGCGCGATTTGCAAAAATCCCGGTAGGGAAGCCGCGCCGCGGGTTCCCAAATCTCCGCCGGTGGTTCCCGAATCTCCGCCGGTGGTTCCCAAATCTCCGCCGGCGGGTTCCCAAATCTCCGCCGGTGGGTTCCCGAATCTCCGCCGGTGGTGCCCCGGTCGGCTGCCCAGGCAGCGTGGGAACCCGCGGCGCGGCTTCCCTACCAGGTTCGACGCGCGGTTTTCAGCGGAGGACGAGATCCGCACGCTCGCGGCAGCCGTCGGCGAAGATGGCTTCGGCGTTGAGTCGGTCGTTGCTTTCTGCGCGGTGGCGGGCGGCTTCGAGAGTCGCGGCGAGGCCGCACGCGAGGTGCCGCGCGGTCACTCGGTCGAGCGCCGTGGCGAGGTCGCAGTCGAGGAAGACGGTAAAGTCGAAGAGCGCCGCGAGCTGCCAGTCGCGCAGGAGCAGATAGAGGCCTTCGATGATCACGAGCGGCGTGCTGGCGTTTACCCGAATTGAACCAGGCCGCGGGTCTTGCTCCGCGTGATCGAAGGCCGGAAACGTGCCGCAGCGAGCGGCGCACAGGCGCTGGAGGTCGGCGCGGAGCGCAGCGGGATCGAAGGTGTGCGCGGCGCCGCGACGGCGGAGACCTTCGGCGCCGAGCTGCGCGCGCGGGAGGTGGTAGCCGTCCATCGGCAAAACGACGGCGCCCGGCAAACGTGAAGCGAGCCCGGCGCTGAAGGTGGTTTTGCCCGAGCCGGGAATGCCGGCGATGGCGACGAGATACGCGCCGGGTCGCGCCTGGAGCGCGGCGAGCACCGGGGCAAACGGATCCGCCGGGCTCACGTTTCCGTTACGGCCGTGGGCTGGTCTTCGTCTCGGTCGGAAAATCCGCGGGCACTTTTTGCGTCACCTTGCCGGTCGCGGCCCATTCGGTGCCGCGCTGGAGCGTCACCGCGAATCCCACGTCCTTGATGGCATCGAGCGCATGGCCGAGCGCGGTGTGAAAGACGCGGCCCTGGCCGTAGCTGAGGGCGAAGAGCAGCGGCTCCTGTTCGCCGCTGCCACCCAGGGCGGGATCGGCGAAGGCGCTGGCCAGCACGGTCACGTTTTGCGCTGGCCCGCGCAGGCGGTCGTAGAGTTCGTCCTTGCCGTGCATCCACTTCGCCGGGAGACCGGCCATGATGGGGTGCGAAGCCGCATCGTTGGTCACCACGAATTCGTGCTGCTTGCCGTGACTGCCGCCGCGTCCTGCGGTGGGATCGGCGATCCACTTGCCTTCGCGGAAACGCAGATACGGGCCGCTCTTTTCCGTGCGCCCACCCCAGCCGCCGAGACCGATCATTTCGTTGTAGGCCTTCCATTCGGGGAAGGAATTGTTCGCCGCATGGACGCTGACGAACCCACCGCCGCCGCTGACGTACTTCTCAAACCCCTCCTGCGTGCCGGGCGACCACAGCTCGCCATTGTAGTTCGAGACCACCACCTGATACGCCGCGAAGTTCGGCGCGAAGCCGCTCAGGTCGCCGCCTTTGGCCGGTGAAGTGGCGATGTCCACGGTGGCGAGACCGTTTTCCTCGAGGATCTGTTTCAAGACCGGCGAGGTGGTTTTCCAGTCGTGATTGTTCTGCCCATCGACGAGCAGGACTTTGAGCGGAGCGGCGTGGGCGCTGAATGCCAAGGCGAAGGCGGCGGAAACCCGAAACAAGCTCGAATGGAGTGAATTCATGAAATGAGTAAAACGATGTCTCTCTCGGTTTTCTCCGTTTCTCGAAGTTCGAATTTGTTTCGGATTTCGAGTTTCGGATTTTGGATTTTCCCCGCTTACTTCCCGCCCGGTCCGTAACCCGCCGCCGGCGTGCCGTCGTCTTTCAGCTTGCCGGTGGCCCAGAGCACGCCGCGGGTCACGAGGTCGAGGTAACGCGCGTCGGCGACCGTGTCGTTGTTGTGGCCGATCGTAGTGCTGAAGACCTTCGTCTTTTTGTCACCGTATTCATTCGTCCAGACCACGATCGTCTCGGCTTCCTTGCTGCCGGTCACCACGTCCTTGCCGTCCGGGCCTTTGGTCTTCACGGGCTGAGTTTGCTTGCCCTTGGCCAGCTCCTTGCCGCCGAGGATGCTGACGTTGTTGTAGAGTTCTTCCTTGATCGTCGTCCAGTCGGCGAGGCCCTTGGTGATCGGGGAAGCCTTGTCGGTGAAGGTGATCGCGATCGGTTCCTGTGGGCCGTGGCTGGTGGATTGCAGGCCGAGGTATTCGAACCATTGCGAGTTCTCCGCACCGGCGGGCACCGGCTTCTGGTATTCGCCGAAACGATAGCTGTGCATCGCGCAGTGGAGGTTCACGCCGGGGATACCGTCGCGGTGCGGCTTGAGCACGCCGGCGATCACGGCGAGGTCGGTGATGGCGGCGGAGCATTCGTCGTGGATCACGAGGTCGTAGCCCTTGGCGTAATCGGGGTTGCCGTAGATCGCCAGCGGCGGCTTGGTGCTTTTGTCGTCGGAGTGAATCTGGGTCACGACCAGGTTGGCGCGGGCCTGGAGACCTTCGGTCAGGATGTCCTTTTGTTTGGCGTAATCGTGGCAGCAGCCGCCGGTGATGAGCAGCACTTTGAGCGGTGCGGCGGCCTGCGTGGCCGCGCTGAACGCGAAGGCGGCGAGGAGAACGGGGAGGAGGAATTTCTTCATGGGAGTGGCGGGAGGGTAGGATGGCGCGAGGGGCCGTCGAGCAAATGCTGGCGCCTGGCGTGCAGCGGGAACCCGATGGGCTTCGCCGTCTTAGCTCAGAGCGTGCGCAGGACGCGGCACGGATTCCCCGCGGCCGTGACTCCCGCGGGGATGTCCCGCGTGACCACGCTGCCCGCGCCGATCACCGAGCCATCGCCGATTTTCACCCCCGGGCAAATGATCGCGCCGGCGCCGACCCACACGTCGCTCCCGATTTCGATCGGCCGGGCGAATTCCAAGCCGCCGCGCCGCTCGGCGGCGTCGATGGGATGGGTGGCGGTGCAAATTTGCACGGCGGGACCGAAAAGCGTGTGATCGCCGATACGCACCGGCATCACGTCGAGCACCACGCAGTTGAAGTTGAAAAACACCTTGGTGCCGACCGTGAGATTCGTCCCGTAGTCGCAAAAAAAAGGCGGCTGAATCCACACGTCCGTCGCGCGGCCCAGGAGTTCGCGGAGAATCGCGGCGCGCCCGTCCGGGTCGTTTTCGCGCGAGGCATTCAGCGCCTGGCAGAGATCGCGCGCCCGCTGGCGTTCGGCGCAAAGCAGCGGGTCGAGCGGATCGTAAAGCTCGCCCGCGAGCATCTTTTCTTTCTCGGTTTTCATAAGCGTCACCGGCGAATCGAATCCCGGCCGCAACTTGCGCTTCCCGCCGTTGCCGCGGCGTTTAGCATCCGCGCCATGGCCCGCCCATTTTCCGCCCTGCTCCTTTCGCTCTGCTGCGTGCTACTCGCGTCGTGCGCGCTGTTCGAGCCGGGCGGTCCATCGGCGGCGACGAGCGTGCGGGCGCGCACCGCATTCCAAGTGAGCGAGGTGGTCGAGCGGGTTTTCATCGACCACGGGTACCAGCCGATCCTGCGCGAGAGCGATGGGGCAACCTTCGAGAAAAAGGGCTCCAAATCCGACCGCCTTTTCTACGGCGATTGGGACGGCGAAGACGTGACCGAGCGGGTGAAAGTGGTGATCGCGTCGAAGGGCGACGGGAACTACCGGCTGCGCTGTCTATCTTTCATGACGCGTTTTCCGCACGACGTTTCCTTCGAGGATCAGCACCGGCGGCCACAGTTTTTTTCCGTGAAATACGGGCGCCTGCTCGGCGAGGTGCGGCAACAGTGCGAGGAACTCTGGAAGAGCCGCGAAGCGAATAACGCCTCCGAATCTTCCTCATCCTCATCCTCTTGATCTTCCTCTTCGAGACGGGAGAAACGGGAGGAAGATTATGAGGATGAACGCCTACCCGATCAGCTCGCGCGCCACTTCGCCGTAGACATCCGTGAGTCGGTAGTCGCGGCCGTCGTGGCGGAAGGTGAGCTTTTCGTGATCGAGCCCGAGCTGGTGCAGGATCGTGGCGTGCAAGTCGTGCATGTGGACTTTGTCCTCCACGGCGAAGTGCCCAAACTCATCCGTCGCGCCATGCGTGTGGCCGGCCTTGAAGCCGCCGCCCGCGACCCAGACGCTGAAACCGCCCGGATTGTGATCGCGGCCCGTGCCATTTTTTTCCGCATACGGCGTGCGGCCAAATTCGCCGCCCCACCAGACGATTGTATCTTCCAGCAGACCGCGCTGTTTCAGATCCTTGAGCAGCGCCGCCACCGGCTTGTCCACGGCCTTCGCGTGCTCGGCGTGTTTGGGCAAATTCGAATGCTGATCCCAGGCCGGGTTGTTCGTGTTGTCGCCGTAGTTCACCTGCACGAAACGCACCCCCGCTTCGCTCAGCCGCCGCGCCATCAGGCACTGCCGGCCGTAGTTGTCGGTCTTGTCTTCGCCGATGCCGTACATCGCCAGCGTCTCCGCCGACTCACCGCTCAGGTCCACCACGTTCGGCGCCTGACTTTGCATCCGCCACGCGAGTTCGTAGCTGCTCAGCACGGCTTCGAGTTCGGAGTCGCCGGGCTTGGCCGCGAGCTGCTCGCCGTTCAGCTCGCGCAGCAGATCGAACTGCCGGCGCGCCGCCGCGGGTGCGCGGCCGGGCGTGATGTTCCGAAAATTGGTTTCCTTCGCCGGCACTCCCGAGCGGCCGAGCGGCGTCCCCTGATACGCGGCGGGGAGGAACGCGCTGCCGTAATTGCGCGGGCCGCCATTGCCGAGCGAGGGCGAAATGCTCACGAAGCCGGGCAGGTTTTCGTTCTCCGTGCCGAGCCCGTAGTTCACCCACGAGCCCATCGACGGCCGGATGAAATTGGTCGTCCCCGTGTGCAGAAAAAGCGTCGCCGGTCCGTGCGCGATGCCTTCGGTGTGCATCGACCGGATCAGGCAAAAGTCGTCCACATGCTGCGCCATTTCCGGGAACAGCTCCGATGCCCACAGCCCGCTCTGCCCGCGTTGCTTGAACTCCCACATCGGCTTCATCACGCGCTGGTTTCCGCCCTTGCCCGTCTTGGCGATCGAGCGCAGATCGGCGAAATCCATCATCTTCCCATCGTCCGCGAGCAGCCGCGGTTTGTAGTCGAAAGAGTCCACATGGCTCACCCCACCTTGCATGAACAGGAAGATCACCCGTTTCGCCTTGGCGGGAAAATGCGTCGGCTTGGGCGCGAGCGGATTGGGCACCGCAGCGGCGCGCACCTGCTGCTGCGCGGCGAGGCCGGCGAGCGCGAGGTAACCGAAGCCGCAGCCGAGTCGTTGCAACGCCGCGCGGCGGGTGGAGAGAGGAGCGTTCATGGGGAGGTGAGCGTGGCTTCAAGTGGGCGAACCCGTGGCCGTAGGCATCCTTGGGCCGGGATTCGACGGCACAGGGAGAGTCCGCCGCGGCGGGCGGTTGGACACGCAATTTTTTCCGGGGCCGCCGTCGCCGGAAAAGATGCCAGTAGTCCCGACGCCGCTTTTTTGGCAAAAGCCTGCGATGCGTTTCTCCCCCCTCCTCCTTCTTTCGCTTCTCCTCTGCGCCTTGCCGTTGCACGCGGAAAAGATCGTCCTCGTCGCCGGCGGCGGCACCGCAGTGGCGGATGCGCCGGCCACTGAGTGCAAACTCAACGAACCGTTCGGGGTGGAATTCAACCCCGCGGGAGAGTTGGTCATCGTCGAGATGGAGCGCGGCAACCGGGTGCTGAAAATCGACGCCAGCGGCCTGCTGCGGGTGATCGCCGGCACCGGCGGAAAGGGCTACTCCGGCGATGGCGGCGCGGCGCTGGGCGCGCAGTTCAACGGCATCCACAATCTCTCGATTACGCCCGGCGGCGATCTGCTGTTCTCGGATAGTTTCAATCACGCGCTGCGCAAGGTGGATGGCAAAACGGGCGTCGTCACCACGCTCTCCGGCAACGGGAAAAAGGGCTTCGCTGGCGACGGCGGGCTCGCCACGGCCGCGCAGTATTCCACCCTGATCCAGATCGCGCTCGATGCGGCGGGTAAGCAGCTTTATCTCGCCGACATCGGCAATCGCCGCGTGCGTAAAATCGATCTCGCCGCCGGCACCGTCGCGACCGTCGCCGGCAACGGCCAGGGCGGCATCCCGCCGGATGGCGCCGTGGCCACCGAGGCGCCGCTCGTCGATCCCCGCGCCGTCACGCCGGACAACGAAGGCGGTTTCTATATCCTCGAACGCAACGGCAACGCTCTGCGCCATGTCGACCGAGCGGGCAAAATCCGCACCGTCGTCGGCACCGGCGCGAAGGGCCTGACCGGCGACGGCGGCCCCGCGCTCGCCGCGACGATGAGCGGTCCGAAATACATCACGCTCGACCACGACGGCAGCGTGCTCATCGCCGACGCCGAGAACCACGTCATCCGCCGCTACTCGCCCAAAACCGGCCTCATCACCCGCGTCGCCGGCACGGGCAAAGCTGGCGCCGCCGGCCTCGGCGGCGATCCCCTCCAATGCGAGCTGCGCCGTCCGCACGGCGTGACCGTCGCGAAGGATGGCACGCTCTTCATCACCGACAGCTACAACGATCGCATCCTGCAGATCGTGAAATAAAACGCGGCGGGAAGCCCGTCCGACCCGGTCTGCGTCACAGCTCGCGTTCGAGCTGATCGAGGTAGCGCGAGACGGGGTCGGTGCGCGTTTTTAGCTGTTCGTCGATCTCGTCCGCGGCCTTGAGATAGCTGTCGAACGCCCCGCTGCGCCCGCCCATCTGCGTGGCCTCGAACCAATTCATGTAGTCGCCAATGTCGCTCGCACGCCGGGTCACGAGCTGGTGCAGTTCCGCCGCGCGAGCGAGCCGTTCTTCCATGCCGCGGGTTTTGCCGCGGGCGAGCAGGCCGAGGCATTCGTGGTATTCGGCGAGCACGGGGCGGAGCAGCACGTTGGCGCGGATGCTCAGGTCCACGAGCGCGGCCTGGCGGGCAGCGAGCGCGGGTTTTGCGCCGGGCAGTTTGAGGAATCGCGGGAAATCGGCGACGGCGAAGCGCTGTTTCGTGCCGTCCTTTTCGGCGAAATCGAACTCGAGCAGCGCGGCGATCTGCCGCGTCGTTTCATCCGCGGCGAGGCCGAGCAGGCGATCCCCGGCGGCGTAGCGCGCGAGGTTCAGTGTCCACCATTTTTGCAACGCGGGCGCGCCGCCGGCCAGCGCGGGGAATTCCTTCCCCAGCGCCGCGAGCGAATCGCCGCGGCTCTCCGGCCAGGCGCGGACGAGGCTGGCCAGCCGGTCGCGACCGCCGGGTTGTTCGACGAGAAGCTGCACGAAACACATCGCCAGCGCACGATCCACGGCCAGCGCGGTCGGGCCGAGTTCGTCCGGCCTTTGCGCGAGGAAGGCGGTGATCGGCGGCAGTTTGTTCGTCTCGATGAGCGTGCGGAAAAAGCGCGGCTGCACGCCGGACTCGCGGCGGCGCAGCAGCTCGACCGCGCCTTCCACCAGCCACCACGGCGGCTCCACGTAGCTGCCATCGGCGGGCGTGCCGCGGCGGTACATGTATTCCAGCAGTACCGCGCGGATGAGGTGCTTTTGCAGATTGATGTCCGTGGGCTCGGTGCCGAGATACGCCATGATCTCGTACTTCAGCCCCACCGGGCTCTGCACCATGCTCAGCGTCACCGGCGTGCGGCTCCTCCCGGCGGGTGAATCGAGCCGCAGATTGACCACGATCGGCCGCTTCCACGTATCGCTTTCGCCGAGCAGCGCGATCACTTCGGCGCGCGTCTGCACCGCGAAGCTGGCCACCTGCCGGCGCAGCCCGGCATTCTCGCAGTAGATCGTGAACTGCCCGGAATCCGTGCGCGGCTGCGGTTCCGCCGCGCGGCCGCTCGCAACGAGCGCCAGCAGCGCTACGGCCAGCGGCAGCGTGCGCCGGTTCACCTTGTTCCCGCGGGTTTGGTAATCAGGATGACCTGCCCCTGCCGCACGTCGATCGCCTGCATCCGGTCGAGTTGCGTGCGTTCGCGGATCAGCGAGTTGGAGAGTTTTTTGAAGAGCACGTCGAGATACTGCATCGCCAGCGGGTGAATCGGCAGCCGGCCGAGATTGCCGCCGAGCAGCACCGTCCGCAGTTTGCCGTCGCCGATCATCACCTTGTGGTCCACGCCCGAATAAATCGGGTATCCGAAGAGTGCCTGTTGCGCGCCGAACCGCACCACACCCGGCCGGAACTGCAGATACGCCCGCTGAAATTCCAGCCCCGGCGTCCCGCTCGCCGTGGACCGCTTCAAAGCTTGCTTGAGCGCGCCATTCACATCCGCCTCGGTGAAAACGAGCGTGCGCGAAACCGGCGATTGCGTCGCTTCCATCAGCTCGGATTGCATCAGCCGATCGGGCAGTTGATTCGACTCCGGCGGGACGCCCTCCGGCTTTTGGGAAATCAGAAATCCAGCCGCGATCAACACCGCCCAAAAGACCACGCTGAACAAACTCTTCAGCACGTCCTTCACGCCGTAGCCGCCGGGGTTCGTCATCTTCTTGATCCGCTTCCGCGCCGCTTCCACGCTCTCGCCGGCTTTGTCCGCCTCCACCTTTGGGAGCAGGCTGCGATCGAGTTTCGCGCCGCAGTTGTGGCAGTAAACCCGTTCCGGTTCGTTGCCAAATCCACACGATCCGCAAGTCAGTTGCTCAGCCATTTATTTTTTCTTGGGCGCGGCCTTTTTTTCGGTCGCCGCCGGTTTGGTTTCCGTCTTTTTCTCGGCGGGTTTGCTCTCCGCAGTTTTCGTCTCGGAGCCGCTCGTCGAGGCGGCCGTTTCGCTCTTCGCCCCCGCCTTGTAACCCTCGCTGCGATAGTCGGTGATGTAGAACCCGGAGCCCTTGAAGATCAGCCCCGCGCCGGCGCCGATCGTGCGTTTCACCTGCCCCTTGCCCCAGGTCTTTTGCCGGCATTGCTCCTTCGGGCAGGTGGTCAGCACCGCGTCCTTCATCGATTGGTAGAGCTCGAAGCCCTTTTTGCATTTCGCGCACTCGTACTCGTAGGTCGGCATCTTAGGATTCTGGGGAAAAGAGGGTGCCCCTTTAACAGAGCACCCGCAACCCGGCAAACGATACCTTCCCGGCGGCCGCCGGACCGCGGCCGAGCCTGCCCGAGCCCGCGGTCTCCGAAAGCGGCTCTCAGCGGTCGCGAAGACGCGCCGCGGGTTCCTGACCGCACGGGCGCCAATACGCGTTTCCCGCGCTCTGTTTACGGGAGAAGCCCTTGACGCTTCTGCGCACCGCAAGTCTATTTCGCGCCTTCTTGCCGCCACCATTCGATGACCCGACACTTTCGCCGCCTCACCCTGCTCCTCCTCGCCGTCGTCCTCACGGGCTGCGCCGGCCGCGACGACCGCTACCGCGACGACACCATCTACATCGGCGGCACCCGCCGCGCCCCCGGCGGCTTCCAGCAGCCGCAGCAAAAACGCGCCAATTTCGACAACGTCTCCTACTGGGATGGCGACGGTGTCAGTGGCCCGCCTTCCATCCGCATCAGCCTCGGCGAACAGCGCGCCTATTTCTCCAAGGGCGACCAACTCGTCGGCGTCTCCATCATCTCCACCGGCCGCGAAGGCTTCGGCACGCCCACCGGCAGTTGGAAGCTCCAGCAGAAAAACCGCGTCCATAAATCCTCCCTCTACGGCAACTACGTCGACGGTCAGGGCAACATCGTCGTCAAGGACGTGGATACGCGGAAGGACAAGCGCCCGTCTGGCGCCATCTACGACGGCGCGAGCATGCCCTACTTCATGCGCATCCACGGCGGCGTCGGTATGCACGAAGGCTTCCTGCCCGGCTATCCTGCCTCCCACGGCTGCATCCGCATGCCGGAGTTCATGGCGGAGAAATTTTTTGCCAACGTCGAAGTCGGTACCCCCGTTTCGATCGTGCCGTAAAAGCCGTGCCGATCCCCGAGATCAGCGTCCACGAACTGCAACGGCGGCTCGCGACCGAAAAGCCCCCGCGGCTCATCGACGTGCGTGAGCCGGATGAATGGGAAGTCGCCCGCATCGCGGGCGCCGAACTGCTCCCGCTCTCGCAATGGCCCGCCATCGTCCCGGCTCAGCTCACCACGCCCGATGAGCCCCTGCTCGTCCTCTGTCATCACGGCGGCCGCTCCGCCCGCGCCACGGAATTTCTTCTGCGCAGCGGCTTCACCGACGTGACGAACGTCGCCGGCGGCATCGACGCCTGGTCGCTGGAAATCGACCCGGCCGTCCCGCGCTACTAGCGGCTGAGGAGCCTGGGGAGTGGGCGTGATCTCCCGCCCAACGGTGCGCTGGCCGAGGGTTTTCGCAGGTCGCTGGCGAGACGCCTGCTGGCGAACTGCGCCACACCTCGCTGCCCAGCCTGCCCCGCGCCGGTGCGAATGCCTGCGGGGCGCTCGTCGGTCGCACGATCTACGTCGCGGGCGGGATCGAGATGCCGACGGCGACCACCGCGCTGAAAACCTTTTGGTCCCTCGATCTCGATCATCTCGATGGAGGCTGGCGCGAACTCGAACCCTGGCCCGGCCCCGAACGCATGCTCGCCGTCGCCGGAGTCGCCCGCTCCGATTTCCTGCTCTTCAGCGGCGCGAGCCTCCGCGCAGGTGCGGATGGAAAACCGGTGCGCACATTCCTCCGCGACGCCTACCGCTTCACGCCCGGCCCCGGCTGGCGGCGCCTCGCCGATCTGCCGCGCGCCGCGGTCGCCGCGCCTTCGCCAGCGATCCCGCGCGGCGACGGCGCGCTGCTCGTCGTGACCGGCGACGACGGCACCAAAGTCGATTTCCAGCCCGTCCGTGAGCATCCCGGCTTCCCCCGCGACGTGCTCGCCTACGACACCGCCACCGATCGTTGGACGGTGTAAACCGACGCACCATTTTCCCGCGCCACGGTGCCAGTCGTCCGCCGGGAGAAACAATTCATCATCCCCAACGGCGAAGCCCGTCCCCGCGTCCGCACGCCGGAAGTGTGGGCGCTCGAAACAAAGTAGCCAGGGAGCGCACGCGTCCCGCGTCCTGGTTGCGGCGTCCCGCCGCAACGAACTTTCATACGGCCCGACCGGTACGGGATCTCCACCACGATTCGGAGTCTCCGGGAAGTCCGTCTCGGCGGGACGCCGAGACCAGCACGCGAGACGCGTGCGCTCCCCGGAATTTCCTGCCCGCGCTATTTTACGCCGGTCGCCAGCACGGTCTGAAAATGCGGCGCCTGCGGCTCGCGCGACACGATCGAGATCTCGATGTCACGGAAACCCGCGTCTTCCAAAAACCGATGCAGGTCCGCCTCGCTGAAGCCGAGCCAGCGGTCGGCGTAAAGTTCACGCGCTTCCTCGAACTGATGCTGCACGAGATCGAGCACCGCGACGCGTCCGCCTTTTTTCAGGATGCGAAACGCCGCCACGACGGCTTGCGCGGGATGCTCCGCATGGTGCAGCGCCTGGCTGAGCAGCGCGAGGTCCACGGTGCCGGCGGGGATCGGCGGGGCTTCGAGATTGCCGAGCCGGTACTCGAGATTCGTGAAGCCGTGCTTCTTCGCGAGGTCGGAGCCGAACTCGACCATCTTCTCCGAGTTATCGACCGCGATCACTTTCTTCGCCCGCTTGGCCAGGAGCTGGGAAAGTGTGCCCTCGCCCGCGCCGAGATCGGCCACGACGATCTGTGGCACCAGCGCGAAGAGCAGGTGCGCCACGCCGGTCCACGAGCGCCCGGGGCAATAGGCGCGGCCAAATTTCCCCGCGAGCTGGTTGAAATATTCGCGCGCGCGGTCGTTGCGCTTTTGCACCGCCACCTTCAGCGCCACGCGATCCTGCGCGGCTTCGGGCAGCTCTTTCGCACTGGCCTCGATGATCGGCCGGAGCTGCGCGAGCGAGGCGTCGTCGGTGAGGGCGTAGTAGATGTTTTTGCCGGCGCGGCGGTCCTGCACGAGCCCGGCGCGGCGGAGTTGCGCGAGGTGGCTGGAGATGCGCGACTGGCCCATGCCGAGGATTTCCTGGAGCTCGACGACGGACAGCTCTTCGGTCTGCGAAAGCAGGAGGAGCAGGCGCAGCCGGGTTTCGTCGGCGATGAGGCGGAGAGAGTTTACGATTGACGCCATGCGCTGGTCGCTTAGACATATCACCGCATCATGATTGGTCAATACGTCTATCCCCTGACGAAGTGATCGATCTCCCCAAATCAACTCAACCCATCCCAACTCAAACTCCGCACTGCATGTCCCGTCGCTACATTTTCTCGTCTGAATCCGTCGGTGAAGGTCACCCCGACAAAGTCGCCGACACGATCTCCGATGCCGTGCTCGATGCCTGCCTTGCACAGGACAAAAGCAGCCGCGTGGCTTGCGAGACTTACGTAAAGAGCAACATCGCCATCGTCGGCGGCGAGATCACCACCAAAGCCAAGCTCGACTACGTGCAGATCACCCGCGATGCGGTGCGCGAGATCGGCTACGTGAACGACGACGACGTCTTCCACGCCGACAAAATTTTCGTCCAGAATATCCTCACCGCGCAGTCCCCCGACATTGCGCAGGGCGTGGACGCCAAGAAGGTCAAAGGCAAGAAAACTGCCGAGCAGGGCGCGGGCGATCAGGGCATCATGTTTGGCTACGCGAGCGACGAGACGACCGAGCTGATGCCGGCGCCGATCATGTATGCGCATCGCCTCGGGCGGAAGCTGACGGAGATCCGCAAGGCCGGCAAAGCCGCGAAGTGGCTGCGTCCGGATGCGAAGTCGCAGGTCTCGGTGGAATACATCGACGGCAAGCCGACACGGATCACGAACGTGGTCATCTCCACCCAACACGCCGCCGGCGCGGAGCACGCGGAGATCGAAAAATTCTGCATCGAGAAGGTCATTAAAGCCGTGCTGCCAAAGGGCATGCTCACCGCGGAGACCGAGTATCTGATCAACCCGACGGGCAACTTCGTGGTCGGCGGGCCGCAGGGCGACACGGGACTCACCGGCCGCAAGATCATCGTCGATACCTACGGCGGCATGGGCCGGCACGGCGGCGGCGCATTTTCAGGAAAAGATCCGAGCAAGGTGGACCGCAGCGCCGCTTACATGGGCCGCTGGGTGGCGAAGAATGTCGTGGCCGCCGGCCTCGCCGCGCGCTGCGAAGTGCAATTTGCCTACGCGATCGGGCATCCGCAGCCGGTCAGCGTCCACATCGACAGCTTTGGCACCGGCACGGTGAGCGACGACGCGATCCTCGCGGCTGTGCTGAAGACCTTCAGCTTCAAGCCCGCCGACATCGTCAAGCAGCTCGACCTGCTCCGCCCGATCTACTCGAAGACCACGAACTACGGCCACTTCGGCAAGATCGACGACAAGGACCTCACCTGGGAGACGACGGACAAAGCCGCCGCGCTCAAGAAGGCCGCGAAGTAAATCGGTCAACGACTCCAAACAACAACGCCGGGATCAGCGATGATCCCGGCGTTTTGTTTTTGGCGGTGAATGGAGAAGGTCAGGCCGTCTGATCGGGGCCGGGGACAAGCGGGATTTGCACTTCGCGCAGCACCTCGAAAACGTGGCGCATGATCGTGCGGTAGTGCTGCTGCACCACGATGTCATTGCCCTCCTGCTCCAGCGCGAGGAAGTCTTCAAAATCCTCCTTCAGCTTGAAGCCGAGCAGCGAGCGGAGCTGCGCCGCGGTGTCGTTTACCGGCTCGCTCGTCATCGCGCCGGAACTGGCCGCGAGGTCTTCGCTGTGCTCGGCGAGTTCGTCGATGCGGGCCTGCAGCTCGGTGTTGCGGGATTCGAGCTGGAGATTGAGCCGCGCGAGTTCTTCGGGCGTGGGTTCGCCTTCGATGATCGGGCCGGCGAATTTTTCCGGGCGCTTCGGGCGCTCTTCCTTTTGCCGCAGCTTGGCCTGCGCCTGGGCGAGGTCGGTTTGCAGCGAACGGAGGTGCGCCTCGATGCCCTTGAGAGCGTCGTTGACGTTGAAGCCACGGCCGCCGCCACCGCGGGGTTCGCGGGGCTCGCGGGGTTCGCGCGTTTCGCGCGGCTCTCTGGCCTCGCGAGCTTCGGCCGAACCGGCGTTGCGCGGCGTGTAGACGGGGCGCTCTTTCGGTTCGCGCGGCTCGCGATTTTCCGTCGCCTCGGGCTGGCGTTGCGGGCGCGGTTCGTAGACGGGACGCTCTTTCCGCGGCGCGTCGTCCTCGTCTTCGTCGTCGCGGTCACGATCGTCTTCATCGTCGGCGGCATCCGTGGGCTCGGCGGCGCCGCCTTCGGGAGCGGGCGCGGCGGCGGGCGCCTCCGGTTTCATCACCGCGAGGAACACCTCGGGCAAACCCGACACTTCCTTGCGCAGCGCGTTCTGCCACTTGTTGCTCCAGCGGGCGACCACCCCCGTGGCGGCGGAGAGCGCCGGCTCCTGGATCGCTTCGAGCCGGCCGGCTTCCTGCGCCCACTTGAGCACGCCGAGCTGCGTGACCGGCGGATGCGAGAGCGAAAAGGCGGCGAGCACCGCGCTATGGACGAGCAGGTCGACTTCCGCCGGCTTCAGCTCCGCGAGCGGGAATTGCGCGAGCCACGGCTTGCCGCGGCCGATGAACACATTCGAGACGATCTGCGCATTTTTCTGCGAAAGGCCGCCGGTTTCCTTGTCGCGCAGATCTTTCAGCGCGCCGAGCGCCACCTTCAACGCGATGGGAATCTCGATTTTGAACAGCGCCCGCGCCAGGCTCAGCCGCACCCGGCGGGCGGCGTCGGATTCATCCTTCGCCAACCCGGCGAGAAGCTGCGTGCGAAAGCCGGCCGTGAGTTCCGGCCAGGTCTGCTCGACCGCACGCACCGCGACGATCCACGGCACCACGGGCAGCAGCTCCACCGCCCGCGTCACCCCGGCGCGTCCCCCGAGAATCGCCTCTTTCAGCAGCACCGTGAGCCGCTCCTCGTCCGCCGGCGCGAGCCGCGCCTTGGCGGACGCTTCCGCGAGCTGGCCGAGTTCATCCGGAGCGCCGCCGTCTCCCGAGGGCGCCTCGTTTTCCGGCGCTGTCGGCAGCTCGGCGAGCGGTTCGGGGATGCCTTCGGCAGCCGCCTCGAGCGGAGCCTCCGCAGGCAATTCGGGCGCGGCCTCGGGCGTCGCTGGGAGCGTGGGTTCTTCCGCATCGAAATTCGTCGGCATGATAAAAAAGCTGCGCTACGAAAGGCCCGCTCCCCGGCAAACGCGAGCGAAAAAGGCCTGCGCGGCGGAAAGCGTGGCAATGCCTCGGTTTTTCTTTCGACTCCCCGGCGGCGGCTTGTAGGTTCGCCCGAACACCATGGCCACGAAAACTGAATCCCCCGAAGAGACGAAAGAAAGCAAGCTGACCATCGCTCGTAACAAGAACCTCGATCTCGCCATCCAGCAGATCGCCAAGGACTACGGCGACGGCGCGATCATGCGCCTCGGGGATTCGACGCACATGGCCGTGGAATCCATCCCCACGGGCAACATCCTCATCGACCGTGCGCTCGGCTGCGGCGGCTTTCCACGGGGACGCATCGTCGAGGTCTTCGGGCCGGAATCGTCGGGTAAAACCACGCTCACGCTCACCCTCATCGCGCAGGCGCAGCGGCTCGGCGGCCTCGCGGCTTTCGTGGACGTGGAGCATGCGCTCGACCCGCAATACGCCAAGAAGCTCGGCGTGAATCTCGACGACTTGCTCGTTTCCCAGCCCAGCTCCGGAGAGGAAGCGCTGCGCATCGTCGAGACGCTCGTGCGCTCCAATGCGCTCGATGTCATCGTCCTCGATTCCGTCGCCGCGCTCGTGACCAAGCAGGAACTCGAAGGCGAAATCGGCGACTCCACCGTGGGCGCGCAGGCCCGCCTGATGAGCGCCGCGATGCGCAAGCTGACCGCGCTGATTTCCAAGGCCCGCACCATCGTCGTTTTCACCAACCAGATTCGCGAAAAAATCGGCGTGATGTTCGGCAATCCCGAAACGACGCCCGGCGGCAAGGCGCTGAAATTTTACTCCAGCGTCCGCGTAGACATCCGCCGCATCGGCCAGATCAAACAAACCGACGGCGTGGTGACCGGCAGCCGCACGAAGATCAAAGTGGTGAAGAACAAAGTCGCGCCGCCCTTCACCGAGGCTGAGTTCGACATCATGTATAACGAAGGCATCTCCGGCACCGGCTCGCTGCTCGACCTCGCGCTGGAGAAAGGGATCGTGGAAAAGCGCGGCTCCTGGCTCAGCTACAAAGGCGGTCAGCTCGCCCAAGGCCGCGACGCCGCGAAGGAAGTGCTCAAGACCGACGAAGCGCTCTACAACGAACTCTTCGCCGCGGTGCAGGCGAAGCTGGACGAGGACAAGGACAAGAAGTAGCCGGGCCTTGATCGCGGGGGTTTTCGCATTAGCCTCGCCGCATGAGCGCCAAAGAACAGGTTGCAGCCTTGCTCCAGCGGTTGCCGGAGGATGTCGATCTTACCGAAATCGCCCGCGAAGTCGAAGTGCTCGCCGCCATTCGATTGGGTGAAGATCAGGCCGACCGCGGACAGGTTTTGCCGCACGATGAGGTGAAGAGGCGCTTCTACTCATGGTTTACCGAACCGTCTGGACCGAGCAGGCCCTGATCGATCTTCGCGAGATTTGCGAATTCATTGCGCGGCGCGATGCGCAGGCCGCACTGCGATTGGGCGAGGCGATGCTGGCGCGCGTCGAGCAACTTCCCGAGTTCCCCTTCATGGGGCGCATGGTTCCAGAACTGCGCCGGAACAACCTTCGGGAAATCATCTACGGCAGCTACCGGATTTTTTACCGCGTGACCATTTGATCGAAGTGCTGCGTGTCTGGCACGCCGCGCGAGGTGAGCCGGACATCGCCATCTGACGCCGCAAACCTGCGCGCCACGTAGTTGGAAACCTCCCTCGTGCCGAAGCTCCTGCTTCTCTCGTGCCGAAGCTCCTGCTTCGGAACGCGCTTGTCTGCGAAGCTCAACTTCGCCCCGCGCGGCTCCGAGACGAGGTGGCGACTTTGAGATACCTCCCCATCCGGCGAAGCGGAGCTTCGAAGACAAATGCGTTACGAAGCTGGAGCTTCGTAACGAGGCGAGCTTCGTAACGAGGCGAAAGATACGAAAGGACACTAATTTTACGGATCGTTCCCTCGTGCCGAAGCTCCCTCGTGCCGAAGCTCCTGCTTCGGCACGCACTTGTCTGCGAAGCTCTGCTTCGTTTCCATGCGGCTCCGAGACGCGGTGGCAACATTGAAACGCCTCCCCCTCCGGCGAAGCGGAGCTTCGAAGACAAATGCGTTACCAAGCCGGAGCTTGGTAACGAGGCGAACGAGGCGAAAGACACGAAACGACAATAAACTACCGGATGGTTTTTCATGCCCTTCGTGTCTTTCGTGGACCCTCTTCAGTCGGGAAACTGCGGCAGCTTCGCCTTCCACGCGTCTTCGGGCGAAGCGGCGTCGGTCGCGAGATCAGCCTGGAGGATGCGTTCGAGATTCTCGATGTGCTGGCGGGCGCGCGAGGCGTAGGCGGCGTCTTTTTGGTCGACCCTGGCCATGTCGCGCAGGGCGGCTTCGTCGTAGCCCTTGAAGATGCGGGCGGCGCGGTGGGCCTGGTCGGAGTGCAGGCCGAGCTCGCGCAGGGCGTCGATGCCGAGATCGAGCGAGCTGCCGAAAGTGTCGCGGTAGACGTGTTCGACGCCGCGGTTGAGCAGTTCGTAAGCGTGCTGCCGGTCGATGGCGCGGGCCATGATGGTGAGCGCGGGGAACTCCTTGCGGACGAGATCCACGACTTCGAGTGACTTCGCGATCTCGTCGATCGCGCAGATGAAAACCTTCGCGCGCTCGGCACCGGCGGTGCGCAGCAAGTCTTCGCGCGAGGCGTCGCCGTAGTAGCTCTTCATGCCGAATCCGCGCAGCGTTTCCACCCAGTCGGCATCGTTGTCGAGCACGGTGACGCCGAAGCCATTGGCGCGGAGCAGGCGGCCGGTGACGTGACCGAAACGGCCGAAGCCGGCGAGCAGCACGGGGTTGTCGTGTTCGAGAATGGCATCGGCTTCCCGCGGTGCCTCCGGGCAGGCAAACCGCGGCAGGACGAGGCGCTCGTAGACGACGAGAAGCAGCGGCGTGAGGGCCATGCTCACGGCCACGACGGCGAAGAGCGGCGCGGCGAAATCCGCGGTGAGCACGGCACTCTGCTGCGCGAAAGAGAGGAGCACGAAGGCGAATTCGCCACCCTGGGCAAGGGCCGCGGCGAAGAGGAAATTCTCCCGCCACGCGACCCGAAAGATGCGGCCGAGCGCGAGCAGGACGAGGAACTTCCCGACGATGAGAATGGCGACGAGCCCGGCGATCCGGCCCGGCGCAGCGCCGATCAGCGGCAGGTCGAGGCTCGCGCCGACGGAGAGGAAAAACAGCCCGAGGAGCAGCCCCTTGAACGGCTCGATGTCCGCCTCGAGCTGGTGCCGGTATTCGCTTTCCGCCAGCACCACGCCGGCGAGGAAAGCGCCGAGCGCGGGCGACAGGCCGACGGCTTGCATGAGCAGCGCGATGCCCACGACGAGGAGCAGCGCGGTGGCGGTGAAGACTTCGCGGAGTCGCGCCGAGGCGATGAACCGGAAGAAATGCCGGAGCAGAACTCGCCCGGCGAAAATGATGCCGGCAACCGCGCCGAGGGTGACGAGCGCTTGCTGCCAGGCAGGCAGCGCAGCGAGCGGTCCGGCGTGCGTGGTCTTCGCCGCCGGCGCGGCGGCGAGGAGCGGCAGGAGCGCGAGGATGGGGATGACGGCGATGTCTTGAAAAAGGAGAACGGAAAAACACGACTGTCCGCCGGGCGTTTTCAAGAGACCCTTTTCCGTGAGCGACTGGAGAACGATCGCGGTGGAGGACATCGCAGCGATCATCCCGACGGTGAGCGCGATGCTCCATCCGAAGCCAAACGCGAGCGTGACCGCGCCGAGCAGCGCGATGGTAGTGAGGACTTGTGCGCCGCCGAGGCCGAGGATCGGGCCGCGCAATTCCCAGAGCAGCGCCGGCTTCAACTCGAGCCCTATTAGGAAAAGCATCATCACCACACCGAACTCGGCGAAGTGCATGATGTCGTGGCTATCGCGCGCGATGAAACCAAGCGCCGACGGCCCGATGAGCACGCCGGCGAGCAGGTAGCCGAGCACCGAGCCGAGCCCAAGGCGCTTGGCGATGGGCACCGCGACGACGGCGGCGAGCAGGTAAACGAAGGCCTGGAAGAAGAAGCTATTCGTGTCCATGCGCAGCGGGCGGAGTGAAGTGGCGGTGGACGGTGGACATGGCGCGCAGTGTGATGCCACACCGCGGCGCGCGTGGCTAGATCGTGAGCCGCCGGGCACGCGCGGTCACGGGCCAGCGCTCGGTCGCGCGGCCTTCCACGAGCGTCCACACTTCCGAATGCAGCGCGACCGTGGGGCACACATGCCACGGGATGCCGAGCAACGCGTCGCCCACGGCAAACTCCGCGGCGCGCGGCGTCTCGATGACGAGATGTTCCTCGCTGTGGACCACGGCGACCGCTTCCGGCAACCGCGGGAAAACGACGCGCGGATGCGGCATCTCGGAAGCCACGGCCTTGTGCCCGAGGTCGAGGCAGAGCCGGCCGAAAGTGGGTTTGCTCACCACGCGGGTGAAAAGAAACGCCGCCGGCTCGAAGGGCAGATCCTTGAGCTTGCTGCCGTAGCCCGCATCCCACAGCACACTCGTGCCAGGGCTGCATTCCACGGGCCGCTGCGCGTGAAACGCAAAGGTCGGCGTGCCGCCCGCCACGACCCGCGGCACGGGCAGATGATCGCGCAGCAACTGCTCGCGCAACGCGGATACCGGCGCGAAAGCCTCTTCGCAAGCCGCGGCGCGCGCGACGGGATCGGGATCGGAAAGATGGCCGTCGTAGGCGTGGAGCCCGCCTGCCTGGAGGCCGGGCAGCGTGGCGATAAGCCGGTAGAGTTGCACGGCGCGCGCGCCCGGCGCGAGGCCGGTGCGGTGCTGGCCGATGTCGAGATCGAGCAGCACTTCGAGGGTGACCCGCGCGTTTGCCGCCTGCCGCGAGAGTTCGCGGATTGCGCCTTCGTCGTCGGCGATGGTGGAAAAGCGCGTGCCGGGAAAGTGCAGCGTGAGCGAAAGGAGGCGCGCCACATTCGGCCCGAGCGGCTGCGCGGCGAGCAGCACTTCCGGTGCATCGCAGGCAGCCACCATCTCCGCCTCGGCGATCGTCGCGCATTTGAATTTCGTGATCCCGAGCGCGAGCTGCCGGCGGATGAGCTGCGGGAGCTTGTGCGTCTTGATGTGCGGCCGCAGCCGGTCGGCGCTGCCGACGATCGCGAGCATCCGCGCGAGGTTGCGGTCGATCGCCGCCACATCCAGCAGCAGCGCCGGCGAGGGAATCTCGGCCGCATTTTCCGGCAGGCGCAGAGCCGTCACTGGCGGAGGAGAAACTGCGCCTCGATCTCCACCGCGATGCCGCCCGGCAGCGAACCCATGCCCACCGCACTGCGCACGCCGACCCCGAGATCCGCGCCCCAGATTTCCACAAAAAGCTCGCTGCAGCCGTTGATCACCTTCGGGTGTTCGCCGAAATCCGGCGTCGCGTTCACCATGCCGAGCACCTTCACCACACGCTCGATGCGGTCCAGGCTGCCGAGCGCGGCGCGGAGCGAAGCGAGCATCGTGAGGCCGACCTGACGAGCCGCCGCTTTCCCCGCGGCGAGATCGAGATCGGCGCCGACCCGGCCGACGATCAGGCTCCCGTCCGCGCGGACGGGGCCGTGGCCGGAAACGTAAACGGAGCTGCCGACGACGAGCACCGGCTGGTAAATTCCTTTAGGCTCCGGCGCAGGTGGGAGCGGATCGGCGAGGGCGGCGAGCAGGCGGTCGGGGGTCATCGCGGCCACGATGCGATCAGCCGCGGCGCTTTGTAAAGCCACGCTCCGGATTCAAAAATCGTAGCGCACCGTCCCGCGCGAATCGCGCCAGTACATGCGGCCCGTCTTGTCGGTCCGGGCGTTCTGCCGGTTGCCATATTCCGGGTCGGCGAATCCGGTGCCAGCGCCGAGTTTGGGCGATCCGATCGAACTCCGCGCAGCGGTGGTGGGCGCGCGTTGCGGTGCGGAAACGGTAGGCGGAGGATTGGTCTGCGCGATCGGCCGCGATGCCCCATGGGCGCCCGGCACGACGGCCGCCGCGGGACGTTCGCTGGTGGCCGCCCGCAGCGCGGCTTGCGTCGCCGCATCTGCTGAAGCCACTTCGCGGGCGATGCGCAGGTTGTTCGTCACCTGCGAGGAGCGCAACGGAAGGCGCTGGCCGCCCACCTCATAGATGCCGGGCTCGACGGCGCGGACGACCTGCCCCGGCTTCAGCCCGACAATCCCGTCATTCGTGGTCAGCGAAACGAACTGCGTGAGAAAGAAAACCCCCGGCGGCGCGGTGGGATCCGGAACCGGCGTGGCGGCCGCCGCGACGATCGGCTTCGCGGCAGCAGCAGCCGGCGTCGCCGCCGGCGTGGGCGGCGCGTCGTCTGCGATCGGGGCTTCGGCGGGCGGCTTCTGGCACGCTGGCAGCAGCATGGCCGCAATCCCCAGCCCCATGAGGGCGAGTAAGTTGATTCCTGTTTTCAACGGTTGGTTCCTCCTGTTTTCGGCACACCGAGACGCTCGCCGTGCCACACGACTCTTTGGAGAAAATCGCGCCCACTTCCAAGCCCAAAATAAAGCGCCGCACGGATCGAAACCCGTGCGGCGCTGGAAATCTAACTGGCGAGGCGAAGCTTACTTGTTCTTCTTCTTTCCGCCGCCTTTGAACTCTTCGAGCGTCAGCTTGCCGTTGCTGTCCTTGTCCTTCTTCTTGAACATCTCTTCGCCTTTCGCCGCATCTTTCTTGCCTGGACCCTTGGAGTTGAACTCTTCGAGCGTCACGTCGCCGTCATTGTTGCCGTCGATTTTCTTGAAGGCGACCTCCGGGTCGACTTTCGGTTTCTTAGCGTCCGGAGCCGCAGCCGCCGTCGCGGCCGTTGCGCCGGCTTCCGGCTTGGCGGGAGCGGGTTTGTCTTCCGCAAATGTGAGCGTGGTGGTCACGGCGAATGCCGCGAGAATGCTGGTGATGGATTTCATGAGGTTTGTGTTGCTGGTTTGTTTTGAGGTTTTGTTCAGAACTGCGAGCCCGTCGCTCCGCGAGAGCGGTGGCGTGGGACCGAGGTAAACGTCTCCCGCCACGCGAAGTTGCGCCGCGGCATCCGTTTATCGTGTCCCTCCGACGCATCGGCCTTCCCGCCATTCAAAGTTCCTCATCCCATCCGGCACCGCCGGCCGGGCGGTTCGCTCAGGCCATCACGGCCTTTACCACGTTGCCCGCCACATCCGTGAGCCGGAAATCGCGGCCTGCGTACGGATACGTCAGCTTCTCGTGATCGAGGCCGAGCAGCGCGAGGATCGTGGCGTGCAGGTCGTGAATCTGCACTGGATTTTCCACCGCTTCGTAGCCGTATTCGTCCGTCTGCCCGTAGCTCAGGCCGCCCTTCACCCCACCGCCGGCCATCCAGATCGTGAAGGCCTTGTTGTTGTGATCGCGCCCGTCGCCGCCCTGCGCGTGCGGTGTGCGACCAAATTCCCCCGCCCACACCACCAGCGTGTCTTGCAAAAGTCCGCGCTGCTGGAGATCCGTGAGCAGCCCCGCGATCGGCGCGTCCACGGCCTGGCAGTTCGCGGCGAGCGCATTGCCCAGGTTGAAATGCTGATCCCAGTTGCCGTGCGCCACTTCCACGAAGCGCACGCCCGCCTCGATGCACCGCCGCGCGAGCAGACACTTGCGGCCGAAATCATCCGTGCCGGAACTCGGATTGAAATAACTGCCCATGCCCCCGCCGCTCCCGCCATCCCCGATTCCGTAGAGCTTTTTCGTCGCCTCGGTCTCCTTCGAAATATCCATCAACTGCGGCATCTGGCTCTGCATTTTGAAGGCCAGTTCGTAGCTCTCGATCACGCCTTCCACCTCTGGGTTCACCCGATCGCGCGCGAGCTTTTCGCGGTTCAGCGCCTGGATCAGTTCCAGCTCGGTGCGCTGCGCGAACGGGCTCAGCTTCGTCTCCAGGTTGCGCACCTGCGCGCGACTCACCGGCTGGTTGTCCGCGCCGATCCGCGTCGCCTGATAGATCGCCGGAAGGAACGCGCTCCCGTAATTTTGCGCACCGCCGAATCCCGCCGGCGGCGTCAGCGTCACGAAGCCCGGCAGGTTCTCGTTCAAGCTGCCCAGCCCGTAGAGCGTCCACGCGCCGAGCGATGGCCGCACGAACTGCGAGTTGCCCGTGTGCATCTTGAGAAACGCCTGCGGATGCGCGGGCAGATCCGTTTGCATCGACTGGATCACGCACAGCTCGTCCGCGTGCTTCGCCACATTCGGAAACAGCTCCGACATCCACAGCCCGCTCTTTCCGCTCTGCGAAAATTTCCATTTCGAGCCGAGCAGCTTCGTCCCCGGTCGTTTGCCGGGCTTATCGTGATCCGCGGTGAGCTGCGGTTTGTAGTCGAACGTATCCACGTGCGACGGCCCGCCGCGCATCGTGAGGAAAATCACGCGCTTCGCCCGCGCGGGAAAATGCGTCGGCTTCGGCGCCAGCGGGCCGGCCGTAGCCGGCGTCGGAACGATCGCGCCCGCGCGCTGCGCCAGCCCCGCGAAAGCGAGCCAGCCGAAACCGCACGAAAAATTCCGCAGGATGTCGCGCCGCGTGAAGAGTGGCGTGATCGAGTGGCAGTGGTGGTCAGTCATGGTCGGGCCTAGTTGAGGTAACGAAACTCCGCGCTGGCGAAGAGCGCGCGGCACAGGCTGGTCCACGCGGCTTTCACGTCGGCGGCGCCGCGCAGGCTGGGTGCGGCGGAATCGGTGCGGCTCCAGTTCGCGGGAAATTTCGCGAGGAAATCCGCGGCTGCGGTGCGCTCGACCGGATCGGGCGAACGGCCGAAGACCAGCCAGCAGGCATACTTCAGCCGCGCCTCGAAGTTCGCCGACGCGCCGCCATTCGGGCCGCCGGGATACGCGGCCATCACGCGGTCAGCGAGCTTCCCGGCCTGCGCCGTGACGAACTCGCTGTTCAACAGGAAGAGCGCCTGCGACGGGACATTCGTCGTGTCGCGCGCGCCGGTGACGAGGCTGGGCTCGGAAAAATCGAAGACCGCCAGCGCGTCGGGAATCACGTCGCGCGCGATCGGCAGATACACGCTGCGGAAGTTGCCGCCCGCATTCACGATCTGCTCCTCGCGAATGCCGACGCCGCGCGCGGGGCCGCCGATCATACCATTCCCCGCCTGGCCGATGAGCGAGCCGATCGGTGCCTGGAGATCGAGATTCCCCCCCGCGGCGAGCATCGCGTCGCGAAGGCATTCGGCGTCGAGTCGGCGTTTGCTCATGCGCCAGACGAGCGTGTTTTCCGGATCGGCCGCGAAGGCCCGGTCATCGTGCGTGGAACCGAGCTGATAGGTGCGGCTGAGCACGATCTCGCGGATGAGTTTCTTCGTGGACCAACCCCCGGCCACGAAGCGCCCCGCGAGATGATCGAGCAGCGCCTGGTTCGCGGGCTTCTGCCCCATCGTGCCGAAATTATCCACGCTCTCCACGATCCCGCGGCCGAAGAGCCAATGCCATACCCGGTTCGTCATCACCCGCGCCGTCAGCGGATTCTCCGGCGTGCTCAGCCAGTCGGCGAGTTCGCGCCGGCCGCTCGTGCCGTTGGCGATTGGCGGCGGGGTGGAAAAGGTCAGCACCGCCGGGAATCCCCGTGGCACCCGTTCGCCGGGCTTCTCCACATCGCCGCGCGCGAGCAGCGGACTGTCGGCGATCGCCTCGAAACCGGACGGCCGCCGAAACGGCTGCCCGCTCTTCAATCGCTCGGCAAACATCGCCCGCATCCCCTCCGGCCCAGCCGGCAAGCCGCGGCCAGACATTCCTCCCGCCTCCCCGCGCGTCGGCTTGTCCTGCACCCCCATGCAAAACGCCTTCGCCTCGCCGCTCTCGTCGAACGCTTTCAGCTCCGCTTCAAAGTAGGCCGCCCGCGTGATCGAGCCCTGGATCTGCACGGCCCGCAGCGCCGGATTCCCCGCCTCCGCCTGCCCGCTCTGCTGCGCCGCGCGCATCCGCATCCCCTCGCCCACCGCCTCGTCGCGCTTCTTTTTCGCCTCGGCGAATTCCCGCTCGAGTCGCGCGCGTTCCGCCGGAGTCTGCTTCGCCTTGATCGCCGGCAAACCCGCGCTGGCCGAGAGTTCCACGAGCGTCGCCGCGTTGCCATTCTGGATGCCCGGCAGCGTGCCGTAGCGCGTCTCGGTGGAGAGGAAAATGCCCGCCATCGAGTAGTATTCGCGCTGGCTCACCGGGTCGAATTTATGGTCGTGGCAGCGCGCACACGCGATCGTGAGACCGAGCATCGCCTGCGACATCGTGTCGATCTGCTCGTCCGCGAGATCCATCGCGAACTGCTTCGGATTGCGCTCGTTCAATCCCTTCGCGCCGATGGCGAGAAAGCCCGTGCCGATGAGCTGATCCACGCGCTGCCGGTCGTCCTTGGCCGGCAGCAGGTCGCCGGCAATTTGTTCGCGGATGAACTGATCGTAAGGCTTGTCCGCATTGAACGAACCGATGACATAGTCGCGATACCGCCAGGCGTGCGGGAAGGCGATGTTCACGTCCTTGCCACTCGACTCCGCGTAGCGCGCCACATCCAGCCAGTGGCGGCCCCAGCGTTCGCCAAACTGCGGCGACGCGAGCAGCCGATCGACCACCTTCGCAAACGCGTCGGGCGCCTTGTCAGTGAGGAACGCGTCGATCTCCCGCAGCGGCGGCGGCAGTCCGGTCAGATCGAAATACGCGCGGCGAATCAGCGTCGTCTTATCCGCATCGGCGACCGGCTGGAGCCCTTGGGCTTCGAGCCCCGCGAGCACGAAACGATCGAGATCCGTCTTCGCCCACGCCGCATCGGCTGGCTGCGGCACCGCGGGTTTGCCCACGGGCTGGAACGACCACCACTTCCGCGCTTCGTCGGCATCGAACTTTTTCACCACCTTCGCCGGACCGTCGCGCGGGTCCGGCGCGCCCATTTTTACCCACGCCTCGAAGTCCGCGATCACCGCATCCGACAGCTTCCCGCCCGACTTCTCCGGCGGCATCGCGGTGTCCTTGTTGGCGTAACGGATCGCATCGATGAGCAGGCTCTCTTTGAGATCGCCGGGCACCACCGCCGACCCGTTGTCGCCGCCGCGCCGGGTGCCCTCGCGGGTATCGAGCAACAAGCCGCCGCGCAGTTTTTCAGCGCGCTCGGAGTGGCATTTGTAGCAATTCTCCGAGAGCACCGGCCGGATCTTCTTCTCGAAAAAATCGAGCTGCTCCGCAGTCGGCGACGGCTCGGGAGGCGTGCCTGTTTCGAGAGCGAAAGCCCGACCGGCCAGAGCGAGGGCGGTGAGGAAAAGGGAGAAGGCTTTCATCGGTGGAATGACGTTCGCGGGCGGCGCGACGTTACAACCGTGCGAACAAACCCATTCCGCATCGATTCGTTGCGCGCCGGCTTGTTTCTGCTCGCCCGCCTTTTATCCTGCGCGCAAACAGGCCGCCGAGAGGAAGCGGTCGCCCTGCATGAAATGGCTCATTGAACTCCCGACCACGATGCCGATGGCCTACACGGTCATCGCCCTCGCCGTCGTCGCCGCCACCGGTCTCGCCTTTGGCACCGTGCGCATCCGCGGCATCGGGCTCGGCATCGCCGGGGTGCTCTTTGCGGGAATTTTCTTCGGCCACTTCGGCTGGGCGGCGCCGATCCACGAGGAGGTGCTCGGCTTCGTCCGCGAGTTTGGCCTCATCCTTTTCGTCTACACCATTGGCATGCAGGTCGGCCCCGGTTTCACCGCCTCGCTGCGCCGCAATGGCCTCCCGCTCAATCTCCTCTCCGCCGGCATCGTCTTCCTCGGCGCCGGCCTCGCGCTGCTCCTCGGCCGCCTCTTCCACATCGACATCGCCGCGGTCGCCGGGCTCTTCGCCGGCGCCACTACGAACACCCCCGCGCTCGGCGCCGCCACCGAGGCGCTGAAGAGCGTGCCCGGCATCGACGCCACCCGCGCCGCGCTGCCCGGCCTCAGCTACGCGGTCGCGTATCCCTTCGGCATCATCGGCATCATCACGGCGATGATCCTGATTCGGCGGATTTTCAAGATGGACGCCGCGCAGGAATTCGCGCGCTTCGAGGCGGAACAAAAGCGCGGCGTCGAACCGCTCCAACGCCTCAACCTCGTCGTCGAAAATGCGAACCTCGATGGCCTCGCCCTGCGCGACGTACGGGGCAGCGACGTCTTCGGCGTGGTCGTCTCGCGGATCAAGCGAGCCGCCGCGCCGGAAGCGGAGCCGGCGTCGCTCGACACCGTCCTCCGCTGCGGCGACGTGCTGCTCGCCGTGGGCAGCGCGAGCGCGCTGGAGCGCTTCAAAATCCTCGTCGGCCGCGCCAGCGAACTCGACCTGATGAAAGCGCCCGGAAACGTCATCTACGAGCGCCTCGTCGTGACCCGCAAAGACGTCCTCGGCCGCACGATCAGCGAACTCGCGCTGGAGCAGTTGCACGATGTCATCATCACCCGCATCCAGCGCGCGGGCATCGAAATGACCGCCGTGTCCGGACTGCGTCTCCAGTTTGGCGACATGCTCCAGGTCGTCGGCACGCGCTCATCCATCGATGGAGCCGCGGCCATTCTCGGTAACTCGGTAAAAGATCTGAACGCCGCGCACCTCGTCCCCATCTTCCTCGGCATCGCCTTCGGCCTGCTGCTCGGCAGTTATCCCATCAGCATCGACGGCATGCCCGCGCCCTTGCGACTCGGGCTCGCCGGCGGACCACTCATTGCCGCCATCCTCCTCAGCCGCATCGGGCGCATCGGCCGCGTCGTTTGGTATCTGCCCGCCACGGCGAATCTTTTTCTCCGCGAGTTCGGCATCGTGCTTTTTCTCGCCGCCGTCGGGCTGAAATCCGGCGCGCATTTTGTGGAGGCACTTGTCCACGGCGGCGGCTTCACCTGGATGCTTTGCGGCGCCATCGTCACCCTCGTCCCGCTGCTCATCGTCGCCGCGATCGGCCGCCTTTTCGTGAAGCTGAACTACGTCAACCTCTGCGGCCTGCTCGCCGGCAGCATGACCGATCCGCCCGCGCTCGCCTTCGCCAATACCGCGATCGGCTCCGACGCCCCGTCCGTGGCCTACGCCGCCGTCTACCCGCTCACCATGCTCCTGCGCATCGTCGTCGCGCAGCTCATCGTGCTGATTTTTAGCTAACGCGCTGCCGTCTTCGCCGGCCGCTTTTCTCCCGGCACGTAATACTCCACGTAGCCGAGCATCATCTCGTCGAACGTCTGCGGACCCCAGCGCACCGTCTTCGTCGGATCGGGATTCGCCGGGTTGTTCGCGCTGTTGTCGTACCAACCCGTCGCGCGGATTTTTGCCCCCACCGGCAGCGTCGGCGGTTCCGCGTAGCGATAGCTGAGCTGCCAGTTGAAGTCGTACCGCGGCACATCGAGCAGCGTGCGCACCGTGCCATCCGGCAGGATCGCCTCGTAGCGAAACGCCGCCCCGCGCACGTGCATGTGCGGCATGAAGGCGAGCAGCTTCACCTCCGCGGGAATCGGGATCGTCGCCGATTCCGCATGATGCGCCGCGCCCGGCGGGATGTTCAGCCGATGATTCCCGACGCTCGCCACCCGCACCGTGTGCTCCGGCGCTTCGGGCGTGAAAAGGAACGCCATCTTGAGTTGGTCGCGCGTCGCCGTGCCGTTCGGCGTGTAGTGAATCTGAAAGCGCAGCTTCGCCCCCGCCGGCAGCAGCTTCGCAAAACCCGACGGATAAATCGTGTGATCGTTCCCCGGCACATACGCCGCGAAAAACCCGCCGCCTTCAGCCTGCTCACCCGCAAATCGCCCGCCCCGCTCCTGCACAAAAACCAGCACATGATGCACCACCTCCCGCGCCGTCGGCTGAATCTCGATCCCGCGCACCCAGCGATCCTCCGCAAAACTCGTCGTCACCGTCGCCATCTGGTAGGGCATCGTCCCCTCCGCCTGGACCTCGATCGGCTGCGGTAGTTGCACCACCGCATCCGGCACGCCGATCTGCCATTCCTTCGGGAAAACGCGCGGCACCGGCGCGTCCTTCGCGTCGCCGAGCGGCTTGCCCGCATCCAGCCACGCCAGCAGATCCCCGCGGTCGCGCTCCACTAGCGAACGATCATTACCCCACGGCGAATGCGTCCCCGGCGCCGGCGCCGCCGCGAACCACGGCGGCATCAACCCGCGGCTCACCATCTTGCGGATCATCCCGCTCTTCGCCGTCACCTGCTCGTAAGTCTCCAGCGCAAACGGCGCCACGCCCCCCGCGCGATGGCACTCCTGGCAATTCGTCTGCACCAGCCGCGAGATGCGGTTGTGATAAGTCGCGTCCGTCGCCGCCGTCGTCTTTGCACCGCCGAGATCGAGCGCGCAGCCCGGCGCTTCCGTCGCCGCGATCTCCGGCGTCTTCCCCGCCAGCAGCGCCTCGAGCGCCGTCGCGAGATACCGATGCCGCGGCGCATCGAGCGAATAACCGAGCCCATATTGATCATCCACCGCCCCGCGGTAGATCAGCGTCCGCGCCGCATCGAGGAGGAAAACGTCCGTCGAGGCCGTGGCCCCGAGCGCCTGCAGCAACGCCTGCTCCGGATCGCGCAGCAGCGGCGCGGTCGAGCCCGCCGACTTCAGCGCCGCGCGCAGTTCGTCCGGTGCGTCGGTCGGATTTTGCGCGATCAGCAGGAAGCCGACGCCGCGCGCCCGATACTCCTGCTCCAGCCGCGCCAGCGTCGGTCCGTAGCGTTTGCTCACCGGGCAGCTCGTGCTCACCAGCGCGATCACCGCCGGCCGGTCCGCCGTGAGTTCGCGCAGCGAATGTTTGCCGCCATCGAGATCCACCAGCGCCCCGTCCGGCATCAGCGTCCCGATCCCGCAATCGCCCGCTTTCAGCCGCCGCGCTGCTTCGCGGGGCGAGGCCATTTCGAGCAGCGGCGGCGCCTTTTCCTCCACCTGCGAAACGTCCGCCGGCTGCGAACCGCGCCGCCCCTCGACCAGCGACGCCAGCCGGCCGCGCAGATGATTCCGCACCTCGTCCAGCGTGAGAAAACCATCCTGGTCGGCGTCCGCGCCCGTCACCCATTGCGCCGCCGGCTTCGCCTCAATTGCGCTCAACTTCCCATCGCGATCCGCGTCGAGTTGCTGAAAGCGTTTATCGACCAGCGCCGCCGCTTTCGCCAGATCCTGAGCCGGGGTCGCGAGGGGAGTGACGAGAATGGCGGCGAGCGCGAAGCGAAGGAGTTTCATGGCGGGAAGTCGTTGCGGGAAAGACGCCGCCGCCCGCCGGTTGGTTACCGCGCATTTCGGCGGATCGGTTTCGCGTCCTTACCGCCGCCCACCATGCCGCATTTCTACGCAATGTCATCGGCCCGTCGTAGCCTCAACCGGTAGGGAAGCCGCGCCGCGGGTTCCCAGATTTCTCCCCCCGCCCCCCGCCCGCTGTGGAACCCGCGGCGCGGCTTCCCTACCACGATTTCTCAAGCTCGACGCAAACCCTCAGCCAGCGCCGCGCCTTGACACCGCCACCCGCCCCGCGCTGCTTTGCCGCGTGGAATTGCCGCCCTCGCTCCCGTCCCCCGCGCCGACCCAGCCCCTCCTCCGCGTCGCCGGCCTGCGCCGCGACTTCGGCAAGTTCGCTGCCGTCGACGGCCTCGACCTGCAGGTCCGCGAGGGCGAAATCTACGGCTTCCTCGGCGTGAACGGCGCGGGCAAAACCACCACCATCCGCATGCTCATGGGCATCATCGCGCCCGACGCCGGCACCATCGAGCTGCTCGGCGAAACCAGCCGCCGCACCACGCTCCAGCAAAAGCGCCGCATCGGCTACGTCTCGCAGGAGCAGACCTTTTACCCGTGGATGAGCTGCCGCGCGCTCGGCCGTTTCGTCGGCGGTTTTTATCCCACCTGGGATGCGCAGGAATTCGACCGCCTGCTCCGCACCCTCGAGCTCCCGCCCGAGCGCAAAGTCTCCCAGCTCTCCGGCGGCATGCGCGCCAAGCTCGCCCTCGCCCTCGCGCTCGCCTCCCGGCCCGCGCTGCTCATCCTCGACGAACCCACCGCCGGTCTCGACCCCGTCGCCCGCCGCGAATTCCTCGACCTCATCACCGCGCAGGCCCGGAACCACGGCCGCACCACGCTCTTCTCCTCGCATCTCATCGACGAAGTGGAACGCGCCGCCAGCCACGTCGGCATCATCCACGCCGGCCGCATGCGCTACGAAGGCGCGCTGCTCGAGCTGCGCAAAGAAGTGCGCCGCCTCCGCCTCGACGCCAGCGCCGAGTGGTCGCCACCGCCCGGCGCAGAAATCTGGCGCGACGACACCATCGACTCCACCCGCACCATTACCCTCCGCGCGCCGATCGATGCGTGGCGCGACTGGCCCGCAGCCGAACGCCTCACGCTCGAAGACATCTTCATCGCCTGCGTCGCCGCGCCCGCCGCGCGCCTATGACCGCCACGCTGCTCCGCAAGGAATGGCAGCAGCACTGGCTCGCCTTCCTGCTCCTCGCGCTGCTCACCTTCGCCACCGCCAGCCTCATCGGCGTCGTGAATCTGCACCGCGGCCAGGCCGGCAGCGTCTTCATGGCCCAGCTCCTCGTGCTGCGCATCGTCCTCCCGCTCGCCGCGTGGGTGCTCGGCCAGCGCCTCGTCACGCTGGAGTTTCGCGAGAAGACGCAGCTCTTTCTCGAAGCCCTGCCGCTTCCGCGCTGGCGCATGATCGCCGTGAAATACGCCGCCGGCCTCGCCGTCGCGCTGTTCCTCGCGCTCGGCACCCTCGCCCTGCTCGCCGTTTTCGGCTGGCGCACGGAGCACCTCACTCCGCGCTTTCTCGCCATCCTCGCCGCGCGCACCGCCGCGTGGACTTGGTGCGTGCTCACCTTCTTTTTCGTCACCGGTTTTTTCGGTCGCTACCGCCTGCTCCTCCTCCTCGGCCTCGGCGCAGCCTACGGCCTCGTCGATCATTTCACCGATTTCCGCCCCGCCGAATTCGGCCCCTTCGCGCTCATCGACGGCCGCTTCCCTTTCGAGAATGTCACCTTCCCCGTCGCCGATCTCCGCACCACCGCGCTGCTCACCTTCGGCCTGCTCGCGTTCGTTTTCATCCTCGGCGTGGCCCGCGATGGCACGATCGGCGCGCGGCTCGGCGAACGCATGGCGCAGAGCGAAAAACTTTTCCTCGGCGCGATCTCCCTCGCCGCGCTCGTCCTCCTCGGCGTCCTCAGCCAGCGCAAGGAACGCACGCCCTTCGATCTCCCCGGCGCCACCGCCGAGAGCCGCGACGAGGTCGTGGTGAAAGTGGCTGTCAACCGCGAGAGCGAACGCGCCCGCGGCGCCGCCACCGCCGCCCGCACCGCCGATGAACTCGCCGCGCTCCGCAGCTTCCTCGGCGTCGCCACGCTGCCCGGCGTCTTCGTCGTCCTGCGCACCGACTTCGCTCCCGGCCAGTTCGAGCGCGTGAAGTTGGAGCAATCCGCCGACCTCGTGGTGCGCGCCAATTTCACCGCGGAGAAATTCGTCGAGCGCGACTTCCTCGACTTCGTCATCCGCGACCTCCTGCTCCTCCGCAGCCGCGACCGTCTCGCCATCGAGAGCCAGGCGTGGGTGCTCGATGGCTTCGGCGAGTTTTGGAAAGTGCGCGCCGACGCCGCCCAGGCCGACGCTTTGCGGGCCACCGCCGCCACCGCGACGAATCGCGGATTCTCCCCCGCCGATCTCCGCGCCTGGCTCACCTTTTCCCAACACGCTGGGAAAGAAAACGCCCGCGCCGTCGCCTGGAGCGCCCTCCACTCGCTCACCCAGCGACACGGCGCGGACGCGACGCGCGACTTCCTCCGCAGCGTGCTCGGCCCCACCGCCGCCCAAGATGCCCGCGCGACATGGCGCGACTTCTGGCACCCCGTACCCGCGCGCCTCGCCGCCGCGGCCGGCGTGTCGTTCGAACGATTTTTCATCGAGTGGCAGCAGGATCTCCGCGCGCCTTGAACTCCATGCTGACGCTGCTCGCCAAGGAACTCCGCGCCCTGCGCCCGATCGTCGTCTTCATCGTCTGCTACGAACTCGTCGGCCTCTGCGCCGTTTTCTGGACCGAGTTTCCCGATCGCCTCACGCTCGAAAAGCAGCTCACCAAAGAGCACGGCGCCAGCGACATCTCCTTCTCGCTCGTCTTCATCGGCCTCGTCCTCTGCGCCGGCCTGCTCGTGCGCGAACGCGACGACGGCACGCTCTCCTTTCTCGACGGCCTGCCCGTCACCCGCACCCGCCTCTTCCTCGGCAAACTCCTCGCCGCCTTCCTCATCCTCGGCGCCGTCCTCGGCTTCGAGGTCGGCGTCGGCGCGCTGTTTCACCTGCTCTCGCGCGACTCGCTCGAAACCGCCTTTCCGTGGCCGCTGCTCGGCGCGTTGCTCGGCGTCCACGCGGTGCTCGCGTTTGCTTTCACCGGCGTCGCGCTCGCGTTGTCTTTTTTGCGGCGCTGGATGTTTCTCGTCCTCGCGTTGCTCGTCTGGGTCTTCATCCTCGCGCGGCAGTTTCGCGTGCCGCATCTCGATCTTTTCGATCCCTTCGTGCTCGCCACGCCCGCGCTCCACGCCGGGCGCTGGATCGTGCCGTGGGCGAATGTGGGCGCGCTCCTCGGCGTCGGCGCGCTCGGGCTTTTGATCGCGCTCATCGGCTTCCGCGCGCTCGGCGATGGCGCGTGGACGATCACCCGCCGCCTCTCGCGCTCCCTCGCCCTGCGGATCGTCGCCGGGCTCGGCACCGCGCTCATTCCCCTCGCGTGGATCGGCGTCCTCGTCTGGCTGGGCAGCAACGCCGCCAGCGAAAGCGACCCCGATTGGAACCCCGCCGCCGGCAACCCCACGATCACCACCGACACGAGCCATTACGCTTTCGTCCATCGCCAGAGCCAGCAGACGCAGGTGCAAACGCTCGCCGACCGCGGCGGCGAGATTCAGACGAAAGTCGCCACTTTCCTCCACGGCCCGCCCTTGCAGATCGTCGTCGATACCACCAGCAGCCTCGCCCGCCACAACGCCGGCCAGGCCTACTGGTTGAAAATCAAGATGCAGCTCGACCCGGATGAAGACTCCGCCGAGGACGCCGCCGTGCTCGCCCACGAAACCACGCACGTCTACCTCGACCAGATCAGCGACTTCAAACTCGTCGGCGTCTTCCCGTCGGTCCGCTTTTTTCACGAAGGCCTCGCGAGTTATCTCGAGCATCGCTTTTTCCGCGGCGCGGAGGAATTGCGCGAGTTCCGCCGGGCCGGCGTCGTCTCGCACGCCTGGCAGCCGGTCACCTTCGAATCGCTCGCCGACGACGACACCTTTCGCCGCGAGCGCAGCGCCAATCTCGTCTATCCGCTCGGCGAGATTTTCTGCGCCGCGATCGTCCAGCTCCACGGCGACGAAGCCCTGCCGAAAATCGTCCGCGCCTTCGCCCGCCCCGGCGCGCCGAAAGGCCTCGAACATCTCGAACTCTGGCAGGACACGCTGCAATCCTGCGGCTACAGCCTCGAAGCCGTGCTCGCCGAATTTCGCCGCACGCTCGACGAACTCGCCGCCGCCGATCGCGCCTTCATCGACTCCCTGGCGCGCCCCAAGGCCACGGTCGAACTCACCGCCAGCGAGATCGTCATCCGCCCGGCAGCCGTCGGCGTGCAGCCCGGCCGCCTCGTCTGCGTTTTCCGTCCCACGGCCGACGCCGCCGAGTACGAACTCGATGCCCCGCCGCGCCAGCCCGACGGCACCTTCCGCGTCTCCCGCTCGCTCTACGGCTACGGCACCTTCTGGTATCAGCTCGGCTGGCGGGTCGAAGGCGCCCACCAGCCGCTGCTCGACGAGTGGCACGAAGCACCGCTCGGCAAGTAATCGCGACCCACACAAAACCGGTGGCAGCGTTCGTTCGGAAATCGCCGGTAGGGAAGCCGCGCCGCGGGTTCCCACGCTGACCGGGGGACCACGGAACCCGCGGCGCGGCTTCCCTACCAGCGCGCCTTCCCTACCGGCGCGCCTTCCCTACCGGCGCGCCTTCCCTACCGGCGCGCCTTCCCTTACCAGCGCGGCGTCCTTACCAAAAATTGAGGCACGACTCGGTGCTGGACACACGTTTCCCGATGCCGCCTTCTTTTTTTCCATGCGCTTCTCCCCGCTGTCCCCGCTCTGCGCCCTACTCTCCCTCGCCTCGACGCTCCACGCCGAACCCGCGAACGGCGGCCCGCCGATGCTCGTCCTCTACGCCGACGACGACATGCCGCGCCGCGCCGAGGAAAACGCCTGCTTCGTGGCCGCGCAAAAAATGGCCGGCAACAACCGCGTCATCGGCGGGCAAATCGCGGACGAAAGGGCGGTGAAGCCATGAACAGCTCCCGCATCGTCGCCCTGCTCCTCGCGCTGCTGCCCGGCGCGTCGACGGGTTGCGCCGAGGCTCCCACCACCCGCTTCGAGGTCCTCGAAGTGGCCGGCGAAACCCTGCGCGGCAATCCACTGAACGACCCCGCCGCGCGCCGCGTCGCCGTCTTCCTCCCGCGCCAGGCCAGGCCCGGCGTGGCCCTGCCCATCGTCTACTTCCTCCCCGGCTACGGCGGCTCGTCGGCCGAGTTCATCGCGCAGGGAGAACGCTCGCCCTTCGCCACGCTCGTCCAGCAATTTACCGATGATGGCCTGCCGCTCGTCATCGCCGTGCCCGATGGCCGCACCCGCTGGGGCGGCAGCCAGTATCTCAACTCTGCCGCGCAGGGAAATTACGCCGACTACATCGCCGAGGAAATCGTCGCCGCCGTCGAAGCGAAACATCCCGCCGCGCAGGGCCGCGCCGGCCGCATCGTCGCCGGCCATTCCAGCGGCGGCTACGGCGCGCTGATGCTCGCGATGTCGCGGCAAAAGCTTTTCGGCGCGGTGGTCGCGCTGTCGCCGGACAGCGACTTCGCGGTCACCCACCGCGGCGTGATCGATGCGCCGCAAGTCCAGCGCGTCACCCCCGCGCAGGCCGCCGCCTTTTCCGCACCGAAAGTCGGGCCGCGCCCCACCGATGAAATCGTGGAGCTGATGCTCGGCCTTTCCGCTGCCTACGCGCCCGTCGGCCCCGAGGCGCCCGGCCGCCTCCGCTGGATCTACGATGAAGCCGGGAAGCTCGAACCCAAAGCCTGGCAGCAATGGCTCGACCACGATCCGCTGCTCATCGTCCGCAAAAACGCCAACGCCTTCGCCCCCGATCAGCGCATCTACCTCGATGGCTCGGCGCGCGACGAGTGGGGCTTCAACGTCAGCGCGCGCAAAGTCTACGACGTGCTCCGCGAGCGCCCCGCCCCCGCGACCTTCCACGAACCGCCCGGTGGCCACAGCGACCGCATCCCCGAACGCCTCGCCCGCGGTCTCCAGTGGGTGCTCCGTCCGCCATCGCCGTAGCCCTCCGGGAAAGTGCGAGCCGCCGTGGAGTCGGTGCCCGGACGCGCGGAAGCGACGGCGCGCTTCCCTCCAGCGCCCCTACCGCGCGCGCCGCTTCGCCAGCTCCGCCTGCGCTTCGCGAAGCTCTTTCTCCTGCAGCGCCAGCCGCCGCTCCAGCGCCACCACGCGGCGCGCCACCTTCAGCCGCGCGCGCAGTTCATCCGGCTCGAAAGGCTTCACCACGTATTCATCCACGCCCGCTTCCATCGCGGTGGCGATTTCCTCTTTGTGGTTTTTCGCCGTGAGCAGCAGCACGTAGGTAAAGGGCTGGCCGGCTCGCGCGCGGATGCGGCGGCAGACTTCGAGGCCGTCCATCTTCGGCATCTGCCAGTCGATGAGCACGATCGCCGGCGGGTTTTCACCTTCGAGGATCGCGAGCGCCGCTTCGCCATCCCCCACGCCCTGCACCTGGAATCCCCAGTTCGACAAGTTCCGCTCCAGCAGATGCCTCGAGACGTAGTGATCCTCGGCCAGGAGGATGCGTTTGGGTTCGAGGTTCATCGGGGGGAAAGGGAGAAACCGCGGGAAGTTATACGGATGAATCGCGGCCGGTCGAGCTTCCGCGCGCGCCGGAGCCTTTTTGCGCTTTGCTCCCGCCGCGAATTGTCATTTGTAGGCTCCTCACGATGAAAGTCTCCGACTTGCGCGGCATCCTGCAGTACGTCCCCCGATTCCGGGAAAAAATCTTCGTGCTCGCCGTCGATGGCGAAGTCATCGCCGCGCCGAACTTCGCCAACGTGCTGCTCGACCTCGCGGTGCTGCGTTCGCTGAGCGTGAAGATCATCCTCGTCCACGGCGCCAGCCATCAAATCGCCGAACTGGCCGCGCAACGCGGCATCGCCCTTTCCACCGCGGACGGCACCGGCATCACCGACGATGCGACGCTGAAAGTGAGCCTCGACGCGGCGACTTCCGTGACCACGGAAATCCTTCAGGGCCTCACGAACGTCGACCTCCGTGCCACCTGCGGCAATGCGATCATCGCCCATCCCGCGGGCATCCTCGGCGGCGTGGATTACCAGCACACCGGGCGCGTCGAGCGCGTGGATACGAAGTCGCTCCATCTCTTCCTCAACGAAGGCATCGTCCCCGTCATCCCGCCGATGGGCTACGACGGCGAAGGCCGCACCTTCCGCGTGAACTCCGACGCCATCGCCGTGGAAGTGGCCGAGGCGATGCAGGCGATGAAGATCCTCTTCCTCTCCGCGAGCGAAGGACTCACCGTCGCCGGCGAACTCATCCGCCAGCTCTCCATTGCGGAGACCGACGAGCTTTTGAAAAAGAAGCGCGCCCAGGTGGACCCACGGCTCGTCTCGAAGCTCGAATCCGCCGCCCGCGCCTGCCGCCAGGGCGTGGCCCGCGTCCACCTGCTCGATGGCAACCGCGACGACGCGCTGCTCAGCGAAGTCTTCAGCCACGAGGGCGTGGGCACGATGATCTACTCCAACGAGTACCAGCAGATCCGCCGCATCTTTAAAAAGGACGTGCGCGCAGTGATGACGCTCATCCGCCAATCGGTCGCGAGCGAGGAACTCGTCCGCCGCACGCGCACCGAGATCCTCGCGCATCTCGAAGATTATTGGGTGCTGGAGATCGATCGCAACCTGCTCGGCTGCGTCGCCATTCACTCCTATCCGGATGAAAAGAAAGCCGAGCTCGCCTGTCTCTACGTGAACAAAAATCACGAAGGCCAGGGCTACGGCCGCAAGCTGATGTCCTTCGCCGAACAGCTCGCCGCCGAACGCGGCTTCAAGCACCTCTTCGCGCTCTCCACGCAGGCGTTCAATTTCTTCCAGCAAAAGGGCGGCTTCGTGGAAGTGACGCCCGAGGAGTTGCCCGCCGAGCGGCGGAAGCGATACGAATCCAGCGCCCGCAATTCCAAGATCATGATGAAAACCCTGCTCCCCCCCGGCGCCGCCGAGACACCGCGCGCATGAACGGTTCTTACTGGCTCGATGGGCTCGTGCTGCTGGCCTATTTCGGAATCATCATCGGCATCGGGCTTTCGCAGCGCTCGAAGAGCGGCAGCGTGGAAGGCTTCGCCCTCGGCGACCGGCAGACGCCCTGGTGGGCGGTGCTCGCGAGCATCCTCGCCGCGGAGATCAGCGCGGCGACGTTCCTCGGTGCGCCGGAGAGCGGCTTCACAAAAGGAAACTGGACCTACGCGCAGTTTGCGATCGGCACGATCATCGCGCGGATCATCGTCAGCTTCCTCTTCATCCCGCTCTTTTACCGGCATGGGGTCATCTCCCTCTACGAGTTCCTGGAGACGCGCTTCGGCCCGCGCACGCGATCCTGGGCCTCGGCGACGTTTCTCGTCACCCGCGTCCTCGCGATGGGCACGCGGCTCTACGTCAGCGCGATCATTCTCGTGCTCGCGTGGCAACTCTGGCGCGGCGTCCCGGTCGATGCGTGGGAGAAGTTTTGGATCTTCGCCGGCGCGGTGATTCTCGTGACGCTGCTGACCGCGCTTTACACCGCGGTGGGGGGCATCCGCGCGGTGATCTGGACGGATTTCATCCAGGTCGGCGTGCTGATCGCGGCGCTCGGCTTTTCCATCTGGTGGCTGCTCGGCAGCATCCCCGGCGGCTGGACCACGGCGACTCAGCAGATGAAGGAACCCCTGTTTTGGAACTTCGCGAAACCGGCGGCCGACCCCGGCGCCTGGGCGTGGATCAAGAACGTGCTCACCTCCGAATACACGATCTGGGCCGCGGTCATCGGCAGCACCTTCGTCACCATGGCCACTCACGGCATCGATCAGGACACCGTGCAGCGCATGCTCACCGCGAAGAACCGGCGCCAGAGCGCCTTCGCCACGATCGTCTCCGGCCTCGTCGATCTCCCAGTGGTCGGTTCCTTCATCCTCGTGGGCATCCTCGTCTCCACCTTTTACCAGACCACCCAGAACGTCCTGCCGGCCGACATCGTGAGCCGCGAGGCCTTCCCCTACTTCATCCTCACGCAGATGCCCGCGGGCATGCGCGGGCTTGTCATTGCGGGCATCATGGCCACGGCGATGGGTTCGCTGAGCACGGCGTTGAATGCGCTCGGCACCAGCTTCGCGCGGGATTTCGTGCTGCCCTGGAAAGAAGCGCGCGGACCGGTCACCGAAGCCGACCGGGTCGGGGTGCTGCGCTGGAGCACGGTGCTCTTCGCCGGTTTCATCATCATCGTGGGCCTCGCCACCTCCTACTACATGGCGCATCATCCCACCGCCGCGATTATCCCGCTCGTGCTCGGCATCCTCGGGTTCACCTTCGGTTCGCTGCTCGCCCTCTTCCTCCTCGGCACCCTCAGCAAACGCCGCGGCAATGACTTTGGGAATGTGCTCGCGATGATCTGCGGATTCGCCGCCGTGGTTTTCTTCAGCAATGGCGATCTGCAAAAACTCGTCGGCTTCACCACGGTGGACGAAAGCGGCGCGACCGTCCCCGGCCTCGTCCTCGCGTTCCCATGGCGGATCACGCTCGGGACGTTCGTCACGCTCGTGGTCGCGGCCTGTTTTTCGACTCCGGCGGAGCGAATTTCGAGTGCCGAAGCGTTCTCCGACTCCCACGCCTGAACCGGCAAATCGCCGCGAAGCCGCGCCTATTCTAAGCTGCGGGACGGTCAACGAAAAAGACACGCCTTGCGGAAAATAAAGTAGGCCTCCGCGGGGTAAATTTTCTTGTCCGGTCTGGCCTCGAAAAATAGTCTAACGCCCCCACGGCGGAAGCGAGCAGCGCCCCCTGTGAATAACTTGTGAACAGCTCGGCAAAACTCCTCCAATTCGGCCCCCAATCCCCGTCGTCACTGACCTGCGGGCAGCGGGTGGCGTGCGACCTAGCGAGGATCAGTGTTCCACACTACCCCGCCCGCGAATCCTCTAAAATAGAGGCTTCCGGGGCGACTCCCCTTTCTTCGCCGGCGTTGCGCATCGGGCGCAACATCCTTCCCCCCGCCCCCCGGGGCTAACGGCGGCTCCTCGGCAGCGTCCTTCGCAAACTCATCGCATGACTGTGGATAAACCATTGAATTTGGACAACTTGAGCGCCGTTTGGGCGGGCATCGCGAAGTCGATGAAAGCCGAGGTCAGCACGGATACTTTCGACCGTTGGTTCAAGGACATCCGGCTTGTGGAACTCGGCGAAAATTCGCTCACGTTTGAAGTCCCGAACAACATCTACCAGCTCTGGATCGAGAGTAACTATCTCGGCATGCTGCGCACCGCCGTGCTGATGGAACTCGGCAGCGCCCACGAGATTCGTTTTGTCCTCGCTGCCCTCGCGGATGCTCCGACTCCGGTGGCCGCCGCCGCGCCGCGCAAACTGGAGGCCGATCTCGACGAAGCCGCGCTGCACGAAGCGCCCGCCCCGCGCGCCGGAGCCTCCGCTTCCACCACGGGCATGAACCCGCGGAACACCTTCGAGTCCTTCGTCGTCGGCACGAACAACGAATACGCCCACGCCGCCTGCCTCGCGGTGAGCAACGCGCCGGGCAAGACCTACAATCCGCTCTTCATCTACGGCGGCGTGGGCCTCGGCAAAACGCACCTCATGCAGGCCATCGGGCAGGCGACCCTCGCGCGGAAGCGCTCCGCGAAGGTGCTCTACATCACCAGCGAGACCTTCACCAACGAGTTCATCGACGCGATCCAGAACAGCACGCTGATCAAATTCCGCAAACGCTACCGGCAGGCCGATGTGCTCCTCATCGACGACATCCAGTTCCTCGCCGACAAGGGCCGCACGCAGGAGGAATTTTTCCACACCTTCAACACGCTCTTCGACGGCCACAAACAAATCGTCCTGAGCAGCGACCGCCCGCCGAACGAAATCGCGAACCTCGAAACGCGCCTCGTCTCGCGCTTCGAATGGGGCCTCACCGCCGAACTCCAGCCGCCAGACGTGGAAACCCGCGTCGCCATTCTGCGCAAAAAAGCCGCCAGCATGGAGGTGCGGCTGAGCAACGAAATCATCGAATTTCTCGCCAACCGCATCCGCACCAACGTCCGCCGTCTCGAAGGCGCGCTGATGCGCGTCGGCTCCTATGCTTCGCTCAACGAAGGCATCCTCCCGAGCATCGAGAAGGTCGAGCACCTGCTCAAAGATCTGCTGCAGGAAGAAGCGCGCCGCGCCATCACCATCGACCAGATCAAGGACCGCGTGGCTGAGTACTACGACGTGCGCCTCGCCGACATGACGAGCAAACGGCGCCCTGCGAACATCGCCTTCCCGCGGCAGGTCGCGATGTATCTCGCCCGCGAACTGACCAAGACCTCGCTCAGCGAAATCGGCGAAGCCTTCGGCGGCCGCGACCACGGCACCGTCCTGCACGCGCACCGCCTGATCAAGGACCGCATCCGCACCGACGACAAAACGCGGCAAGTCGTCTCCTTCCTCGACCAGCAGCTCTCGCGCTGAGCTGAGCCCCAGCGGTCGCCGACAGCCATCGGCGTCGGCGATGGGCACTGGTGCGTTTTCGGCCTGTCAGCGGGGCCAAGGGCTGCCATGATCGCGGGTCTCCTCCCCCGCAGCCCACACGTATCTCCCTCCCGCCATGAAACGTCTCCTCGCGTTCCTCTCCCTCGCTGCCCTCACGCTTTCCGCGCACGCCGATCCGCTCCGGGTCTTCATCCGCGGCGGCAAAAAATCGCACGGGCCGAATCAGCACGAACACGAGCGTTTCCTCGCCGACTGGAAAGTGCTGCTCGCCGAACGCGGGATGAAAGCCGACGGCGCGCTCAACTGGCCGACGGCGGAGCAGTTTAGGGACACGGACGTGATCATCGTCCACGCGCAATCGGGCGGCGATACGACCGAGGAGCAGAAGGCGCTGATCGCGGAATTTACAAAGCGCGGCGGCGGGTTGGTGGTCATCCACGCGGCGGCGGTGAGCAACGATCCGCCGTGGTGGAAATCGGTGGTCGGCGGGACGTGGGTGCCGAAGGTGACGAAGTTCAAGGAAGGCCCCATGGACCTGTATTTCACCGAGAATCAATACCTCGGCGGCGGGCACCCGATCACCAGGGGCGCCGCCAATTTTCACCTCGACGACGAAATCTACTACGACCTGGATCTCGCGCCGGAAGTGCGCGTGCTGGCGACCGCTTACACGCCGAAGGTGAAGGAAGGGAAAAAGCAGGCGGAGGGCGGCCGGGCGCACATCTACGACATCCAGCCGCAGATGTGGACCTATGAAAAGGACGGCTATCGCGCCGTGGTCAGCATTCCCGGCCATCTCTACGGCACTTTCGCGCTGCCGAATTACCGCGCGATCCTGCTCCGCAGCATCGCGTGGGCGGGCCAGCGGACGAACGTCGATGAATTCGTGAAGCCCGCGGAGATCGAAGCGCTCACTTATCCGCCGGGCGGACCGCAAAAGCCCGCGGACACGCTCGCCAATCTCGAAGTGCATCCCGACTTCACCATGAAGCTCGTCGCCGCCGAGCCGCTCATAAACAAGCCGATGAACTTCGACTGGGATCCGGCCGGCCGGATGTGGGTCGTCGAGACGCCCGAGTACCCGAATGGCCGCCGCGGCATGCGCCCCGACTACCGCGGCAAGGAGTGGAAAGATCACGGCGGCATCGATCCCACACCGGGCGAACAGACGCGCAAAGCGCAGGACAAAATCAGCATCCTCATCGACACCGACGGCGACGGTGTGGCGGACAAAAAGCAGATCTTTTACGAGGGCCTCGATCTCGCCACCGGGTTCGTCTTCCACAAAGACGGCGTGATCGTCACCCAGGCGCCCGACATCCTCTGGCTGCGCGACACGAACGGCGATGGCGTGGCCGACCAAGTCGAGAAGCTCTACACAAACCTCGGCACCAAGGACACCCACGCCGTGATCAACAACCCGCGCTGGGGCTGGGACGGCTGGATCTACGCCACGCACGGTTACAGCGGCTCGAGCAACGTGATGAACGCGAAGGGCGAGGTGCAGGGCACGATCGGCAGCGGCGTCGTGCGCTTTCGTCCCGATGGCTCCAAGATCGAGCAATACTCCAGCAAGGGCGGCAACACCTGGGGCCTCTGCATCACCGGCGACAATCGCGTGATGTGGACGCAGCCCACCAGCGGACAGCTCCTCATGCAGACCATCCTGCCCGAGTACGCGCTGGCGCGCGGAAAGATCGGCAACACCCCAAGCTACAAGGTGGTCGAGCCATCGCTGAAAACCTTCCCGCTCATCAAATACGAAGACCTGCCCTACGTGCAGATCGACTGGGTGGGCTCCTTCACCGCCGCCGCCGGCTGCGCCATCTACGACGGCGGCACCTGGCCCGCGGAATACCACGGCGACTACTTTTGCACCGAGCCCACGATCAACATTGTCCATCACGCGCGGCTCACGCCTGAGGGTTCCAGCTCCACCTTTCACAAGCTGCCGGGGCGCGAAGAAACGGAGTTCATCCGCAGCAACGACCGCTGGTGGCGCCCGATCGAAGTGCGTATCGGCCCCGACGGCGCGATGTACGTCGCGGACTTCTACAACCAGGCCGTGATCCACAACGACACGCGCGGCCCCGATCACAACAACGTCAACGCCGCCGTCCGTCCCGACCGGGACCACTACTTCGGCCGCATCTGGCGCGTAGATCACAAGGACGCGAAGAAGCTCGCGGTGCCGGATTTGTCGAAGGCGGGGGTCGCCGAATTGGCTAAGGCGCTGGAAAGTCCGAACAATTCGGTGCGCATGACGGCGAGCCGGTTGCTTGGCGAGAGGCTCGGCGCATTCCGTGATCAGGAAGTCGCGGGGTGGCCGTCCATCCAGGCGATCGAAAGCAAATCGCCCGAGACGCGAATCGCGAATCTTTGGACGCTCCGCGCGACCAACGATCTACGCGGCCGCTTTCTCCAAGGGGTGCTCGAAGACAAAGACGAAGACGCGAGGGTACGGCGAAATGCCGCGCAGGTCGTCAATGAGGGTGGTGCGCTGCAAGTGAAACACGCGAGCGAACAAGACTTCCGCGCGGCACTGACGAAACAACTCAGCGACGCCGACTCGACGGTCCGCATCGCTGCGTTGATGGCACTCAGCACCTCCGGATTCGACGGGAACACGCCGCGAGCAATCGTCACCGCCTGGCCGAAACTCGACGACGACTTCCAGCGCAGCGCCGCCATCGGCGCAGCTTCGCAGGATCCCGTCGCGGTGATCGCCGCCGCATTCGACAGCACCGACACCGCCGCGCTCACGCCGCTCGTCAGCGCGCTGACGCCGTCGCTCGACAGCGCCACCGCCGCGAAACTGGTCGGCGCCATCGCCGGCAAACCCGCGTCCACCGACGCGCTGAAGCGCAGCATTCTCGAAGGCATCGCGGGCACGGTGAAAGACGCGCCCCCCGAGACCCCGGAGCTTTCCGCCGCGCTCGGAAAACTGCTCACCAGCAGCGCCAGCGACGCGGTGCTGCCGCTCGCGGCGAAGTGGGACAAAGCCGGCACGCTCAAACCGCAGGTCGCCGCACTCACGACCACGCTGCTCGCCACGCTCGGCGACACCGCTGCGCCCGAAGCCGCCCGCCTTTCCGCCGCTCGCGGCCTCGCCCAACTGCGCGGATCGAACTCCGCGATCCTCCCCGCGCTGATGAAATCGATCGCGGGTGAGGGCAGCCAAGGCTTCCAGCGCGCCATCGTCGGCACCATCGCCGAGGCCAATGATGCCGCGACCGGCGCCGCGCTCACCGTCGCGTATCCCACGCTCCCGGCGAACGTCCAACCCGCCGCCTTTGACGCGCTGGTGAAGCGACCCGCGTGGACCACGGCCTTTCTCGATGCGGTGAAAGCGAAACAGATCGACGTGACCAAACTCGGGCCCGCTGCGACTTCCCGCCTGCGCTCGCATCCCGATAAAGACATCGCCAAACGCGCCGTCGCCCTGCTCGATCAGCTCAATCCGATGGTGAAGGCGAAGAAAGACGCCCTCGCGAATCTGCTCCCGCTCGTCGAGCAAAAGGGTAACCCGGCGAAGGGCAAGGAACTCTTCACCGTGACCTGCGCGATCTGCCACCAGTTCGGCGACTTCGGCGCGGAGATCGGGCCGGGGCTCACCGGCATGGGCGCACACGGCCCGAGCGAACTGCTCAGCGCGATCGTGGACCCAAACGCGGAAGTCGATCCCGCTTTCACCCAATGGAACATCGAGACGAAAGACGGCGCCGCCTTCGCCGGAGTGATCGCCGCGGAGAACCCGACCACGATCACGCTGAAAAGCCTCGCCGGCATGCAGCAGGTGAAGGTCGCCGACATCAAGACGCGCGTGAACACCGGCCGCTCGCTGATGCCCGAAGGCTTCGAGGGGCTCGGCGGCGAAACGCTGCGCGACATCATCGCCTACATGCAGAGCGTCGATGGCGGCCGCTTCCGCACCGTCGATCTCCGTGACGCGTTCACCGCTTCGACTTCCACCGGGCTCTATTACAAGCAGGAGGCGAAGGGCGATTCGTTCGTCTTCACCAAGACCGGCACGGTGAGCGTGGAAAAAATTCCCTTCAACATCGTCTCCGCCGACAAGGCGCCGCTGAACATTCTCGTGCTCAAAGGCGGGCCGGAAAAATCCTACTCCAAGTCACTGCCGCAAAAGGTCGAGGTGAAGCTCGGTGGCTTCAAAGCGAACCGGCTGCACTTCCTCGGCGGAGTGGCTGGCTGGGGCGCGCGCGGCCATGGTGACGGAACCGAGGTGCTCAAGGTGACCATCCACACCACGCAAGGTCAGCGCGAAGGCATGACGTTCAAAAATGGCGTCGAATTCGCCGACTACAATGGCCGCTTCGACGTGCCCGGTTCGAAGTTTGCGCCCGAGCTGTTGAAAGGCGGACATCAACTGCGCTGGTTCAGCAAGCCACTCGCACTGGGCGCCGTGGAGATCGATCGCATCACCATCGAGTCGCTCGACAACAGCATCGCCCCGACGCTCGTGGCGATCACCGCGGAACTCGCGGACGCGAACGCCGCACCGCTCGGGACGCCGGAATTCCCGGGTAGGGTGGGCGTCCCGCCCGCCGGTTCAGGCGTCTCGCCGGAACGAACTTCCCGAACGTCTAGCGACACAGCGCCCGTCTCTGCGGAGGCAAAAGTGCGCGAAGGCGGGACGCCTTCGCCGGCGGGCAAGATGCCCACCCTACCCGAGAACAACGATGCAGGCTTCAAGCCGCAGTTCACCGACGAAGTCCCGCAGCCACCTGCGACCCGCCCGGCCAAAGGCCCGCGCGTGCTCCTCGTCGGCGGCGGTTCGTCGCATGACTTCGTGAAGTTCTTCGGCGGCACCGACAAGCCGACGCTCGAACCCACCGTAGGCTGGGTCGACTTCACCCAAAATCTCAACGGCATCCCCACGATCCTCGACCGCATCGACGTGCTCGTGCTCAGCGCGAATCAGCCCATCTCCTCCGCGACGAAGAAAGCGCTGCTCGATTTCGCCAACGCCGGCAAAGGCATCGTTGCGCTGCATCCCGGCACTTGGTACGCGTGGAAAAACTTCCCCGAGTGGAACCAGCAAATCGTCGGCGGCGGCACCCGCGGCCACGACAAACTGGGCGCCTTCCCAGTCACGATCACGAACGCCGATCACCCGATCACCAAAGGCGTCACCGCGACCTTCGAGATCACCGACGAACTCTATAACTACAACCCCAACCCGACCGCCACGCCGATCGAAGTCCTCGCCACCGCGACCAGCCCGACCACCGGCAAGACCTTCCCGCAGGTCTGGATCGTGAAACATCCGAAGGCCCGCATCGTCGGCCTCACCCTCGGCCACGACGCCCGCGCGCACGATCTGCCAGAATACAAGGCGTTGCTGAAAAACGCGGTGCAATGGGCGGCAGGGAAGTGACGAACGCCGGCCTCCAACTGCCGCAAATACCAGCGACCCATCCTGGCGCTCCGGGCATTGGACGAAAGCGCCAGCCATTCCAGCCATTCCAGCCACTCCCGCAGCTCCCGGTTTTCGCGCGCCTCCCACACGGACCTGCCCTGGTGCTTTCCGAAGGCGATGCGCGAGGGATACTGGCCCTCGCCCGCATGCGCCGCGACCGCCTCCCATGTCTCCAACCCGCGCTGCCCGGCGATGGGACGAAGAACGTGGCTGAACAGATCGGCGACCGTCAGCACATCGCCCAGCGGTGTGTGCGCACCGCGTTGGGGCAGGTAGTAATACTGGCGCAGGGTTTGCAGTTTGCAGTTCCCGGCGGGCACCGGTCGAGAAGCCGCTGCGCCAGCCGCAACGCGCAAAAGCCCGCGCTCCCGATGGGCGCGATGCCCAGCCGGGGCGATCTTGATCAAGCGCCGAGCGCCGCCGGCCACATCCAACCCCCGCCAAAGCGAAATTCTAGCACTTCGAACCTATTAGATTTTCGTTCGATCTTCAAAACTGAGAGTTGTGGGGTCCAACCCCGCACCCAAATCAACGGCGCCGATCGTCACGATTTTGTCTCGTAGCGGATAACACGGTTGCTTCCTATACCAATCGAGGATTTCGGCTTCTTCTTTTTCAGTAGGCTCGCGGCTAACGTTGAAGACGATATCAACATTATGCTTTTCGTCACGGTGGAGCGGATAGTTCTGCATTGGTCAGTTTCAGTGGCTGATTCTTTTGAGACATTCAAGGAGTGGAAGGAAGGGATCAAGCAAAGCCGTGCAACCGTGAAGTGTCGTCAGCTACACTCGTATCCCAGTATACCATTCGGGCCTTCTCTCTGGCGGTCCAACGAAGCCCCAGTCATTTAACGTCGAAATGAAGAGTTCTCGGTCATAGGTGGAATAAACTTCGGGGTTGACCACCGCGAAAGTACATCCCCGCGCGCGAGCAACATCCCGAACTCTTTGAACCATCGGATCGTCATTGAGGCTCCCTGTCCACAATAGAATGCCGTTCGCCTCACCAAAATCAGGCAGATGCACCGGGAAACAGAGTGTCGTTCCGTCTGCGTGAGTAAAAACCTTGGCCGTGGATATGCGGACGCCAAGGGCGAGCGACGCTGCCTGCCATGCCGGTGTTATATCATTTGGGTTTGCTTGAGGTTCGGTGTGGGGCGATCTCATCCGGCTATCGACCTCAAGGTCAGTGACGGCGGAGGTCGGGGTGAATGAGGCGGGGGGCGAAGGTGGTAATTGGTCATTGCCCATGAAAAGACCGCTCAGCAGCCAAAAGAAATAGGCCGCGAAACTCCCGCCGATGATCGTCCCGACAAAAAGAATCAAACTCTGGCCGGGACGAGCGTTGTATGCACCGACGAAAGCGAGGAGAAAGACGCCGGCGCCAATATATTTTGCGGCGTGCTCCTCGTTGCGTTTTCGTAACCATGCGATAAATCCAGCGAGGAGGACTCCGAGGAAAAGGCTGACGCCGCTATTGTCGTCATCTGTCCTGAATCAAAGTCAGGTTCTGGATATGAGTTTCCCACTTGGGCGAGAGTCACGCCGACAGGGGCTGTCATTTTGGCCTCGCTCATGGGAAGCGTCCGGTCTTTTGCGGAAGTATCTCCTGAAGTTTCTGGGTTCTAAGCTACGAGATTAGCAAGGGTCGGAGAGCGGTGTGAGTCTGTGGGTCTCGCTCTGAGCGGATCAGACTGCGACCTTGACGCGAGGCGTCTTGCGCGTTCGGAAGACATAAGCTTGCCTGATTGGAACGTCCATAAAGCTAAAACCAGAAGCGTAAAACCGCTCCACATGCTCTGCCTGATCGACTTCAACAAAGTTCTCCACTTCGGGATCGTGAGACGGAGCGATGAAGACGCTGGACAAGGCCGAAAGCTCTTCGGGAGTGAGCTGGGGAACCAAGGTGTCGGAGATCAACCGGACTGCCGCCATGCGTTCCTTGTCGGACCACTCCGAAGAGAGGATGAGATCCCATTTGCGGGGCGTTTCTTCCCGCTCGAAAAGGGCGAAGAGATACACCGGCCCCCGTTGTTCGAGCATCGGGAGCAGGGCTTTGACTTTGTCGGCGAGCGTTTTCATATCACGGGTAGGAGTGCGGTGGTGGAAGCGAGGAACTGTTGCGCATCCGGCGCGGAAATGCCACCGGCGACACGGTAGCGGTCTTCGGGATTCCATTCGCGAACGACTGACCAATCGGCCAGGTGGCTCTGTTTGATGATCTGCTCCCGTCCTGAAAGCGAGAGCAACACCGCGAGGTTGTGGGTTTTGAAGCTCGTATAGTTGGTGAATTCCTTGGCCGTTTGTGGGAAGCCCGGCCAGCTCAAGGTGTCGCAGATGCGCGCTTTGAGGGTGAGTTCCACGGCATAGCCACAAATGTAACCGGCTCCGTCATAGCGGGCGTTGGCGCAGAGGATGTGCGCATCCTGCAATCGTGCTTGGGCGATGGCGCGGAGGTCAGCGGGAGTCAGCATCGGTTTGAGATCGGATTCGTTGGCAGACTACGGTTTTGCACGGTCGTGCCGAGTGAATTTTCGACCCGCGCTGTTATGCCGCATGGAGCGCCTCCGGGTGATGCCTGGCCACGGCCAGCCGGCGCAAGGCGACGCCGTTCGATTTGCGCGTGCCGTTTTCCCACGAGATCGCCGTCACCGCCGGCACGTTGAGCAGCGTGGCAAACTCGGTTTGCGTGCCGCCCAGGCCGGGACGGATGGCGCGGATTTGCTGCGCGGGGATCGGCTGGACCGGCGGCGACGGCTTCACGGGGCGTGCCCGCGCCGGTGGCCGCCCGGCGGCGCAGCCTGCGACGCGGGCGACGAGCGCATCGGAATTGGGTTCAGCGGCACTCATCGAGGAAACGAAAGTAATCTTCGCGGCTGATGCCGGCGGTTTTCAAATTGTTGCGGATGATGAAAACCGGAATCTCGCGGTAGGTCGGAATGACCACCGGCCTGGCGATTCCATCTTTGACATACGAGCGATGGCTAACTTCCTGGCGGTCGAAACGAAAGCCGGCCGCGAAGAACACGCGTTCCAAAGTTTTCCAATCGACGGTCGTAAATCTTGGCATTGCGAGGCGCCGTTCGGCAATTCGCGCCGGGAGGCAAACAAAATTCAGAAGACCGACCCGCTGCGACGATGGAAACTCAGACCGTCAGCACAGCCTCACCGCGCTCCATCGCGAGCCAGGAGGGACTTTGCCACGAATGACCGATTTGCACGTAGCCGGAATCGTCGAGCACTTGCTCGAGCGTGCCCTGCCCGGCAGCGGTGCTCAGGAAGAGATGAACCGCTTCATCGAGCGCCTTGCGCGCTTCCTCCGGCGAAGCCCCGCTGCTGGCCACATCCAGGGGCATGGTGTGAGCGATGAACTGATCGCCCTCGCGCCAGATTTGGGTGGTGTATGCGATCGCGAGCTTCACTTGGGCACAGTAAACAACGATCTCGGTCTGCGGCAACCGGTGGTTTTTCGGCTTCGTTCCGCGTGACCAGCGGCAGGCGATGGAGCAGGACCGTCGCGGCGATGATCGAGTCGCCGACGCTCATTGTTCCCGCGCCGTTACGCCGCATGGAGCGCTTCCGGGGTGAAGCCTGGCCACGGCCAGCAGGCGCAAGGCTGCGCCGCTCGGTTTGCGGGTGTCGTTTTCCCACGAGATCGCCGTCACCGCCGGCACGTTGAGCAGCGTGGCAAACTCGGTTGGCGTGCAGCCCAGGCCAAGACGGTTGGCGCGGATTTACTGCGCGACGATCGGCTTGACCGGCGGCGGCAGTTTCACGGGCGCTCGCGCGCGGGTTCCCGTCCGGCAGCGAAGCCTTCGACGCGGGCGACGAGCGCCCCGGCATCGAAGGTGATTCCTTTCGATCGCAAACTCTGTTTCTGGTCTCGGCTTTTCAGCATACTCACAAACGCAGCCAACGGCGCAGGTGCGTGTCGAGCGTGGAGGAGTCGGCGGAGGAGAGGTGGCCGATGATTCTGAGGACGAGCGCAGATTCCACCGTGGCCAATTGCGCTTTGATTCCGCTGGGGACGTTCAAGCCGGCGAGCTGCCATTCGGCGGGGGTGAATTCGGCGTTGACGATTTGCGAGGTGAGCGGGACGACGAAGAGGTCGCCGGGAAAACTGCCGAGGCCGATGACGATGGCGGGCCGCACTTTGCGACTGCTCAAGTCCGTGAACGGAATGGGCAGCAGGACCAGGTCATCGCGTGAGCAATTCATTAAAAACGTCGTCGGCCTCGTTGTCCCAGACCTCGCGCAGGCGGCGTTCGGATTGCGCCAGCCAGGCGGCGCGCTCAGGATCGTCGGGAAGGGTCTCGACCGAGAGGCGGACGTGGGTGTGCTCGGGCAGCGACAGCGGTTGAA